>OHCK01000006.1_pt1 | contig 270821 bp, 232 predicted proteins | sample 1577611 | NCBI WGS metagenome assembly OHCK01 (sample SAMEA3879586, study PRJEB24766) | human gut metagenome | biome: human-associated habitat; feature: feces | place: USA | collected 1985/1987 | reverse complement strand
GTGGTGGAATGGTAAGCAGGATGAAGAGAGCCAAAACCGCCCTTTGCCTGCTGGGGCTGTTTCCCTGCCTGCTGGCGGCACAGGACATGGAGGAACTGAAACGGCTGCCTCCTTTTGAACGCGCCATCCGACTGGTCATGCGGTATGAAGGCTGGCACGGAGCGGACAAGACACCGTACATCGCTTACGGGCACCGCATCCTCCCGGGTGAACAATTGTCCTACGGGATGAGCCGCGAGGAAGGGGAAGCGTTGCTAAGGAAAGACCTGCTGGAACGGTGCGCCCTCTTCCGGCGCTTCGGGGCGGACAGCCTCCTGCTGGCTGTGCTGGCCTATCAGGTCGGCCATAACCGGCTCCTGGGATACGGAAAGATGCCCCAAAGCAGGCTGATACGGAAGCTGGAACGAGGGGAGCGGGACATCGAACGGGAGTACCTGTCGTTCCGGTGCTGGAAAGGTCGGGTCATCCCTTCCATCGAAAGGCGGCGCCGGATGGAACTGGCACTGCTGTATGAACCCTTACCTCAGTAGCTTGAATCCTCCGGAAAAGTCTCCGGGGGATTTTTCATTCCATAACGGTTAACTTAAATCCTTATGAACATACAGACAACCAAACAAATACGCATTGAAGATTATTTGCACATGCTGGGACATCTCCCGGTGCGGCAATGTGGGGCGAACTTGTGGTACCGCTCGCCGCTGCGGGAAGAAACGGACGCATCGTTCAAGGTAAACACGGCCCTCAATAAATGGTTCGATTTCGGCATCGGAAAAGGCGGGGACCTGATTGCCCTTGCCTCCGAACTGTACGGGTCAAAGGACGTGTCCTATCTATTACGGCAAATAGGAAGCCAGGCTCCACACGCCTGTCCTATGACCGACCCATTCCCCAAACGGGAAAAGCCGAAACCGGCTTTTCAGGACGTGGAAGTGATGGAACTGGCATCGCCTGCCTTGTACCGCTACCTGAAAGAAAGGGGCATCGAGGCGGAAACAGCCCGCAAGGAATGCCGGGAAATCCGTTACGGACTGGGCGGGAAACGCTATTTCGCGGTCGGATTCCCCAACATGAACGGCGGGTATGAGATACGGAACCGGTATTTCAAGGCCTGCATTTCCCCGAAAGCCGTGTCGTATATCCGGGAACCGGAAGGGAAAAGGCCGATGTGCTGCCTCTTTGAGGGGTTTATGGATTACCTGTCGTTCCTGACATTACAGAAGAAAGGTGTTGAAGGCTTTCAGCCGGGCTGTGACCATATCGTGCTGAACTCTGTTGCCAACCTGGCAAAGGCTGTGCCGCTTTTGGACGGTTACAAGGAAATCCGTTGTTTTCTGGATAATGACCGTGCCGGGAAGGACGCCTTGAAGAATCTCAGGGAAACATACGGGGGACATGTGAAAGATGAATCTTTTAAGTACTCAACTTGGAAGGACCTCAACGATTATTTGAAAAGTCTACTGTAAATCTGTTGCGAACTTTCCCGCATCCTGTTTTGAAACATAGAAAGAAATTCTGATTACCACACAATTATACCAACCAATCTTTTTATATTTGCAGAAAATAATTGTTGCAAAGGCTTTTGCCAACATCCAGCTAACTTATACCTGACAGATATTATGGCCTATCAAGTGACTCTGAGAATGCAAAATGGTGTAGAAAGAGATGTGGCATGCTACGGCTATGAATGCCATATCGCCCACAGTGACCGTCCTGATATCGGACGGATTATTGCCGCGCATATGGAGGTCTGTCAAAAACTTGGCACCGTAGAGTATCTTCCTGTAGAGGGGGATTTGATTGCACTGACCTTTGAATCGACCGATCATGACAACTTTTTCTATGAATGGCTACTTCAAGGTAATATGGCAAACGGTGAAATCGAATTTGCCACAGGAGATGACATCGTGGACATATTCCGTTTTTGGGATTGCTATTGTATAAGTTTGAAAGAAACCTTGTGCACAGGAGAAATGCCCATGCTGATGACTGTGCTCCTGTCACCTGGCATCCTCAAACGTATGAATTGTGAACCGCGAGAGAAAGTGTGGAAAGTTTCGGATATTAGCGTGAAGCCAAGGGTTGTGAATAATGATGAAAAGCAAGAAATCTTCATAACGGATGCTTATTGGATTGATGAATATGGTAACAAGCAAAGGGATTTTATTCTAAACAATCTTGTTACATTATATGTCACATTTGATCAAGAATTACCAGAACAAACAATATCCTTAGAATTTGTTTTATGTGAAGATGGTAAAGAACGACATGCCAAATGCTCTGGGATGATGAATAAAAACAAAACACTGATTATTGAAAATTTTAAGTTTGAGTGATATGGCGAGAGTAAAGATTCGTGCACAAAATTCCAATGTCCTAGGACACGCTTACATCAATATTATAAATCCAGAAATAAATAATGGATACTGGGTAGATGAACAAGGGAAACAAATAGTACAAGCTTATTTGGGAGAAACTGTGAGATTTAAATTAGCAACAAAAGATTTAAGAGGAAAAACTCTGTTATTATCTTTATACGATTCCCAAAAAGAAACTTTTAATGGAACTATAAAAGAAACTATACGGGTATCAACTGATTCATTTGTCTTTTCTATTAAACTGGATAAAGAGTGGAATGATAAATTGTTACAAAATAGAGGAAAAGCTTTTCTATATTGGGACATAAAAGTGAAAGAATACCCTAATGTAAAGAAACGGCTACCTGACAAGAAAGAAGATTACCTTGAAATACGTCCAAAATGTTTATATGTTAATTCATATGGAAAAGATAATTTACCGTATATTTATTCTAGAAGTGGGGAAAAGTTATCTTTGGGAGAATTATCAGGAAAAGCGTCAAGTGCAATAAAAGATGTTTTAAAAGATGATATAGACAGATTTAAAGATAATGCATTTGAATATTTTATAACAAGGAATGAAGGGACTAAAATAGCTAAAGGGTTAAAAGTCTTTCGTAAAGTTCTCAATGCTGCAGACAAATTAGAAGATACAAAAGACATTGTCAATATGGTCTTGACTAAGGGGAAATCTGTTTCAGATATGACCTTACCTTTAGTCGGTCCATATTATCCTATAGCAGTAGCTGCAAAACTGGTTATAGATGATATGGATGAAGACATAAAAGAGTTTTGTGAAAAAGCAGAATTGGAGAAATTAAACCATTGTATAGAAGAAGGATTATGGACCGTTAGAAATTATGTTTCAGATATTGATCCTTATGAGAATAAATATAAATTAATCAATATATCTGTTGATGTTTTTATTGACATTTTAAATGGTAAATTCAATTCTTTAAATGAAGTTGAGCGTACATTTATGTCACAAACAGAATATGATAGAGATATTGTTATGCTCTGTTATACATTTGATCGTGACGAAATTGCAATTACTATTATTAGAGCATTTTTTACAGAAAACATATGATACGTTTTTTTTTAATCATAGTATTTTTTCCTTTTATGGGATTAGCTTCTCAGGAACAGATTGTTCAGAAGGTTTCTGAAAGATTCCCAACATTTGGTTATAATTCCAACAAAGAAAAGGTAGTATGGATTGATTTTCCTATTGAGATTATTATAAGGAATAAAACAAATAGTAATCTTTTTGCAAATTCAGCTTCATATTATGGATATGTGAAACATTTCGATATACATCACAAAAGATGGGATTATCGATTACTATATATATGCAATAAAGATTCTATTATTGGCTATGTTGATAATAACAGCTACATATCTCCCGGAAATGAAAAAGAATATTTAATATTAACACGACATCCTATGGAGAAAAAAGAAGAGTTTCAAAAAATATTCAAAAACATTATTGATGAAAAATCAAGTAGTATGACAAGCTCTATTTGGAAAGTCTCATCCTCTATTTTATCAAATTATCAAATAAAATACTTACGGAGAATGATTTCAAATGATTCAATAAGAATCAAACTATATTCAGAAGAAAAAGATGTACATTATATAAATATACCGATAGATGTTGACAAAGTTCTTCCGGAAACAAACTAAATTGTAGGTTATTAATGTAAAAAAACATTTCTTTTTTTTAACATGAATACAAAACGTTATTATTTGTATTGAAACTAATATCAACATTGTTATTGAAAACTGATTATTTTTTGATAATGACAATTGGTTTTGAAATATTATCTCAATTTTGAATTGAGCCTTAAAAATGTTGCATTTTTTAGATTTCAGTTCAAAATTGAGATTCTTTTTATGCTACAACTACAACATCAGGTATGTATGCTCCATCCGTGAAAAGGCTCTAACAGAACCGCAAAGGACTGGTCCGGCCTGCCATGATAGAGCAGTCCGCCCTCTATGCCAATCCTGCCATCCGGATAACGCTCTCTGAAACCGAATGAATAAGGAGCAAAGTCATAATACAACTCAATCTCACAGGGACGGTTCGGATTCTTTTCCCAACTCTTCAGACGCTCCAGACATTTTTGGAGCGTGGTGTCACCGATGGATTCGGCATACTGCACTACCTTATCGTAGTGCTCCTGGCTACATAAAATTTTCATACTCGTTTTCTTTATAAGGTTTATACTCAATCAAGGACAAATTCGTCCTCGTAAACTTCCAGTTCCAATCCGCTTTCGCAGATACGTACCAGCCATGTATATGGCAGGCGCTTGATCAGTTCGATGTTGCGGTACCCCTTATAAGGGTGTACCAGCGTGGCAAAATCCCCGGCTTTCATATCCATAACCGTTTTTTCAGTTCACCTTTACCCGATTCAGCAACTGGCCGGAAATCTCATGAAGTTCACGGCAGCGTTCCGGCTGCTGTGCCCGTGCGAATGCCGTGATGCCCTGGGTCAGCTTCCAAAGTGTGGCACCGCCCGTCACCCCGTCGTCCGGGTTATTGTTCATCAGCAGCTTTTCCACCTCGCGGCCCTCGTTCTTCAGCAAGGCACCCCGCTGTACCAGCTGTTTCAGCTCCTTATCGAAATCCACATCCACCTCAGCGGCTCCCTGAATCTCCACGGCCTTTTGCATAAGGGTGTCCCGGCTGTACAGCCCTTTGGTCAGGTCGGAAACCGCAGAGACGGTAGTCTGCGTGTCCAGTTCGTAAGTCTTTTGGGAAAGGGCCATTGAGTCCGGCAGTTTCGCTCCCAGATGTACCTGCCGCATGACGGACTCACGCACCATCCCGTTGAGGCATGCCCCGTTAAGCAGGAAGGAACGCATGTCCACCGAACCGTTTCCGTAATCGGACGTGGAGAAACGTGCCCCGGCAAAGATGACGACCGTACCGTTCTTGCGGGTGGGGATCTCTATGGGAGTGGGCAGGATGGTCTCGCACCAGACCTTCGTATCGTTCATGTAGGCATCTGAAACGACCGCCCCCTGGTTTGCCGCCTCCCGGATGAATGCGGTCAGGATCTCCACCGAATTGAGCCTCCGGTAGGAATCGGACAATATGCCCCGTACCTCGGTCCCTACCGCCCGGACCAGCACACGCGTCCGTTCCGTCCAGCCCGAATGCTCGTTCAGGATGGTGGCGCACAACTGTTTCTGCCATGCGGCTCCCGCCGAAAGCTCGCGGAGGTATTTTGCCGGGATGCCCATCTTTTCGGAAACCTGGCCGATGGCATTGGCATGCAGGCTGAAATCACCTTCGGGCATCGAAAGCTGCACCCGGCCCGCCGCCTTGAACGACACGACAGGACGCTGCTCGCCGTTTCTACGGTTGACCCCGATGGGTGCGATGTAGTCCTGTGCGATTTTCCCTTCTGCGAGCAGGCGGGTGATGGTGCCCATCACATCCTGTTGCCTGCCTTCGACCATCCGCCGTACCTTGTTAATCACTACCTGATTTAATCCCTGCTGCTTCTGTACCGGCGCAGCTGCCGGCATTGTCAATGTTGCTTCCATAAATGATTCTTGTTTTAATATTGTCAGATAAAGTCTTTCTTCAACAGCTTTCGGGAGCAGCCGCTTTTGAACCGTCCCAGCATCCGTTGGTATTCTTCCTCGCTGTACCCGCCGATGCCGAACAGTTCATAATATCCGGGGAACGGATATTGTTCCGCCTCCAGAGAGTGAATGCTGACCGTCTTGTGTGCAATGACGATATGGCGTACAAAGCGGTAGCATTTGTGCAGGTCTTCCAGTATGGTATATTCACGGTCCGTATGCGGCTCGTAATACCCGCAGGAGATATTGGCGCAGGAAACCGGAAGTCCCCTTCTTTTCAACACATACACATCCGTTGTGGCACCCTCGGCCGGTTGGTAGCCGTATTTGGGAGCGGCGGCACATCCGATGAAGTCGCATGTACAGAGTTCCGTGCCATGTATGCGGGTGATAAAGTCCGAATTCCCCCATCGGTCACACTGGAGCACGAAACGGCAGTCCGAAAAGAAAGCCATGTCCGCCCCCCGGCTTCCTATGCAGCCGTTCTCTTCCTGGACAAAGAAAGCGCATTTCATCACTTTGAAATCCTCCAGGCATTTCAGGCAGATCCAGATGCCGTTCTTGTCATCGGCACCGATACCCGTCATACACTTGTGGCGATGGTCGTAACCTATCACCATGGCATCCGCCACCACGTGTGCCCCGTAAGTGCCTGTCCTGTGGCGGTGCACCTCGTCCACATGCGCCACGACGCACGGATAAGTCTTTGCCCGGCCTTTTACGGCATAAAGATTGCCCTGCCGGTCCTGCCTGCAGGAAATGCCCATACGCTTCAACTCCGCCTTGAGGTAACGGAGCATAGGCTTTTCCTTCCCCGACGGGGAAGCTATATTATAGAGTGTAACCAGTCTTTCCATAAGATATTAAGTATTTGAATGTGACACATCAGACACAGGCGTACACCCTTGCGGATATACGCCTGCGACAGCCTTTATGAGATGAAAAGTTTCTCCAGCTGCAAATAAGTCCTGAACGGCGGGATCGGCCGGCCTTTCTTGAACAGCACGGAAGGATAAACCTCTCCTTTGTAATCCCGTACAGTACCTTTGATCACTTCACCGAAAACGGTGCTGGCATAAAAGGAAGACTTGCATGAGGAGCAGAAAACATTCCCGAAACCGCCGTGTATCTTGCCGCAGCCCGGACATACCTGCATTGTACGGACGGCGCTTCCCCCAATATTCCGGCAGGTGGCAATCTGCCCGTCCCCTTCATAATTTCTCAGTTCTATTTTCCCGGCTTTCATGGCAATGCTGTAAAACGTGTCCATATAAGGCACCCCTTTCTTATGCCAGCGGAAAGCCGGCACATCCACGATGAGTGCCAGTTGGAGTTCTTGCCCTGCCACAATGCCTGTTTCTTGCAGGCTGTTCAATGCCACATATTCCTTAGTATGGTGATAATCGTTGAACTTTCTGCGCAGGAGGATCCCGTTCCGGCGTGCCTCATGCTGCATCATTCCTATGACAAACGCATGGGAAGAATATATCCGGTCCGTCAGTGAAACCGTGTCCAGCCCGTAATCATTAACCGGACAGCGCACATGCTCCCACACGATGGCACGTCCGAGCACATTGTTGCTCTCGTCCCTTGCCACCAGGATTTTCGCCCCGGCGAAGTTGGCATAGAAATCCGCGGCATTGCGTGCCTTGTCCGGATAACGCATGCAGGAATTGTGCAGGGTTGATGCCGTATCGTCCGCTATCGGGGAATAATTATCCCCGTCATACGCCTCATAAATGTCCTGCATCCCTTCCAACAGGCGCACGGTCACCTTGCTGTCCACGCAGATGGCGCTGGCGAAATAGGCCATGTCTGTTTCCGGATACTCCGGCAGGTTCTTGAACAGCCTGATGAACGTGGACGGCTCCATATCCACCCGGTTTTCCGGGAACAGGGGCGCCTGCGGATTGTTGCGGTCCGGGAAATTCCCGTTGGACAGGTCCTTGTTACAGGCGGTGAACACGATGCGGATTTTCTGGAACCCGTCGCAGGATGTCCGTTTGCGCTTGGTGGAAAAATGGTTGCAAAATCCCCGCACAATCTCTGTGACATCCACATTCTTCTTCAATTCGGCAAGGATGTCCCTTGCGATGACGCTCCCGTTTTCTGCCGCATGGGCCAGACGGGATTTCAGTTCGCTGCTTGCATTTACTTTCATAATTTGTCTGTTTAATAATGGATTATTCATAAATTCAACACATACTGAGCCGTTCGATGAAATACGGGATGAAGTCATGTTCCAGACCCAGGCTGTCGCATGCCTGTGCGAAATCCTCCGCACGGAGGTCATCCGCATCCCTATAGTCCAATAAGTTGCGTATTTCACCGTCCAGATACTCCTTCGCTTCTTCCGGAGTGCAGCCGCATGAATTGCAGATCCGGGCAATAATGATTGTTGCCATAGCTGTCATTTTTTAGAATTTATTGTTCTGTTTACAGGAAGTTCCCGGCTTTTCCGGTATTCTTCTTCACTCATCTTGCGTATAGTGGGAATGCCGGTATGGGTAAGCATCGGATTGACCAGCCAGCCGTCGTTGAACTTTTCAGGTTGGAGGCTGTCGTGCCAGATAACCTCGCCTATGCAACCGTGTATGAGCATGTTGCATACGGTCATCAGGCAGCAGGTGCGGTTGATGTCCTCACCGACCAGATAGCCGCCGAGATTGCGTACGTGCCAGGCTAGCAGCAAACGTCCGCTGCCACAGGTAGGATCTCCCATCCGCTGTCCGGGCAGATGTTCTCCCGTATCGGTGCAGGCCGTCATAAGTTCACAAACCGGCACCGGAGTAAAGAACTGTCCTTGCGTCTGTTTGGAACCGGTGGAAGAGAATGCCATGTAAATGTCACCGAACGGGTCATACCAACTGTCATCTTCTTTCAGCCGGCCTTGCATGAGCCGCACCCATTCGGACACCATGCCCATGAACGCGGCATTCTGCTTCCGCTTGTATTTCCAACTCTTGAGCGGGGGTGCGCCGGGGGAGAAACCGTGGATGACAAATGTCAGGAAGTCATTGAATACGGTCAACGGATCATAACCGCAGGCATGGGCGAAATCCGTCATCAGCCTCGCCAAGGGCTGTATTTCTTTAGGAACCGGGTATTGTGCCATCGCTTTCAATTTTTTAGGGTTGTCCGTTTCCGGTTATGAAGGTAAAGCTCTACCTGCCGTGCCACCATGTTACAGAATTTCTGCCCGTTTTCCTCCTCGCTCCTGAAATAGGCCAGCATATCCCACAGGTTGCGGTTGAAGTAAAGCGTCCATTTCTCATAATAGTGCTGTCCGCAGGATTCCCCGAAAGTTTCCTGAAAAAGCGGAAGGGTCAGCCCTTCGCTTGCGTGATGATTGTACTGCCACAGGGATACAACCAGCATTTGTCTGTAGTCCATTGTTACCATACATCCTATTTTTTAATGAAACATCTGCCTGCTTGCAGGCATTCTTATTTCTTGTCGCAAAAGTTGGCGTTTGACCCGGGACCGTGCAAGGCTTGGCGGGAAAAAATACCGCAGCGGAGCGAGGATGATTTTTTCCCGGCCAACCAGCCCCATGGGGGCCGCCTTGCACGGTCAGCCGGGCAAACGGTTATTTTTGCCGCAAGAAATGAGGATGACATTCTATCTTCTGTTTTTTGTACCTGGCGTTTCCTGCAAAAATCTCAAAATGAAGGATGCCTGTTATGTAAAACTCTTCCAGACCGGGAAAAGCGAGTGGCTTGAGGCCTTCCAGTCCGTTGCAATAGAAAAAGAAGCTGTCGTCCGTGTCCGGATCCGCCGTTTCCGAAAGCCGGATATTGACTTCCGGATAGGTACCGCCGTCATTCCAGACAATGGAACAGACGGCATAATCCGGTTTGCAGCCGTTATTCCGGACAAACCTCCTGAAACCGTTCTCCATGTCCTTTTGGACCAGGCCCCGGCTTTCACTCGACGGCGTGTCAATGACGGACAGTTCTTCCGCATAAACTTCCACTTCACTCATGCCGTTCCCTATCAGCAGCACCCGGGAGTCAAAGCCCGGAATTTCCGCTTCCGTTATTCCTGCATTATATTCTTCATTCGTATCAAGCACCTCATAGACGCCTGATGTTTCTCCGGCAGGGTCGTTCCAGTACACTGCCTGTTTTTCCTTGAATTTTCTCATCTTATATTTCCAATCATTATTAGAATTACGAAAGCCCCATCCGGCTGGACAGGGCTTTCGTTTTAATCACACTCAGGTCATTATGCGTTCCGTATGTTCCGTTTCTCTCTTGACGCCCCGGAGGCGCTTCAAGAGGTGCAGGAAAATTTCACGGTCGTAAATACGGTACAGGAACCTTCTGCCTGTTTCCTTAATTTTTCCCGTGAAGGTGACGGACTCCCTGTTTATCGGGTATTGGAAGAATGTCCCGGCTGACAGCAAGGTATAATCGTTCTTTTCCATATAATCCATGAACCGGTCCAGGTCATCGATGCCTCCCGTTCCTGCATAGTAAGTGAAATGATGCCTGCGCAGGCTTCGGAGGATACGGGCGACATCCTTGCGTGCCTCCTGAACGGATTCCGCCTCTCCGGATACGGTCAGGTTGCAGATGAAGCGCTGGCAGCCCTTGTCTGTCACGAAGAAATAAGCGGTGCCCATTCTTCCGCCGTTCCCGTCCGTTCCGGAAACGGCGATGTTCCATTTGCGGATTTCCGGCCTGCAGGTGACACGCCGGTAATGTTCGCCTATCTGACGCTGCAGTTCTTCGTAGGGCAGGTTGACAGGACGGATACCGGTAAAGCACCGGCCGGACACTTTGAAATAAAAGTCATGCAACTCCCAATAATAAGGCTCCGCTTCAAAGAAACTATTGCGGTTTTTACGGATGTTTGAATAAAACGACAGTTCCTCGTACCGTTCCGGGGAGATTTCTCTGAACAGTGTACAGAGAGATTCCATATAGATACGTCCTTTCTTGCGCAACTCTTTCACCCCGAAAGCACACAAGTACGGGTTGCGTTCCTTTTCACGCAATTCCATGAGGGTGTGTCCGGAACCGTCACAATGTACTCCGTCAGACATGACGGTCAGGACATCTCCCCGGAAATACCGGGAATCTGCCACATATTTTTTGACACTATCCATATTCTATACGTCTTGAAGGTTCAACATCCTTTTTGCCGCCCGCACTGCATTCATGGTCAGCTGCCGTTGCCACGCCTTGTTCTTGGGGGACCAGCGGAAGCCGTTCGACTTCAGCTCCCTGCGTCTGGCATCGTCGGGGATGCCGTCGAAAAGGATCTGTAACCGGTCGGCCTGTCGGTTCCACACCAGCCTGCCTCCTTCAAAAAGGATTTCACTGTTTTCCTCCTGCCTGGAAGCCTGCATTTTCTCCCGTACGCGGACCGCCATTTCGGGGAACTGGAAGAAACGGTTGCGCGGGGTAATGACCGGTTTCTTCACGCCTGCGTTACAGATACGGATAAAATCGACGGCTTTCTGTACGGTTTCCACTTCACCCCGGTTGACGTAGGTCATTACCTTGTTCAGGATGCTGCTAACAAAAAGCGCCCGGTTATACCCACGGATTTTCCCGGTATCCAGTTCGTGAATGGTCCGGACACTGTCTGCGATGTCTCTTTTCAGGCTTTTCCAGGCGGCTTCCAGTTTCTCCTCTTCCGGACGGGCTTCCTCCTGCATCCGCTTCATGGCGGCAAGGAAGCGTTCCCGCCAGTTTTCAAACTCCTCCTGCCTGTTCTGGCAGGCCTGCTCCGCCTTTTCCTGTTTCCGGCGGTCGAAGCCTGCCGGTCCGGTCACAGCCGGGCTCGCACACCGTGACAGGCTGCCGAACAAACCGGCAAGGCGCTTCCGGTAGCCTTCCTTATACTGTTCCCGCTTTTCTTCGGGAATGGAAGTCAGGTCGGCACACAACTGCTCCTCATGGCGGCAGATGTCTGTCTGGGCACGCTCTTCCGGGTCAAACGAATTCCACCGGTAGGCGCTGCATGCACTGCCATACAGGTCTTCCAGATAGCCGGGATATCTGCATCCGGTAATTTCCCAGTCCTTGAAATCTGACGGGCGGATTTCCCGTTCTGTCCCGTCTGCCGCCTCTATGGTATGCACATACGAATGCATTCCCATGCAGCGTTTCCGGAAATGAAAAAGGACGGGAGCTTCGTCCGTCCCCGTCCTTCTGATGCTTTTCGCACGATAGGCATTGCTCTCCGTGAGCATGACAGCCTGTTCTTTCGGAAAGCCCGCTACTTGTCCTTCACGGGGTTTCGGTGTCGTTGTTGTCATCATTGTTCTGTTGGTTTAGTTAAACATAAGTCCTGTCGGGCTTTTTATCTTATCGTTTTCATATCGGTCATAACCTGTTGATAAGCCTGTATATTTCCTCGTCGCTCAACGAATGGAACAGTTCTTCATCCAGGAAATAGAAAAAACCTTCCAGTATGTCTATCGCTTCCATAAGGAGCAGGCTGTCACGTCTCAGCACAGACTCAAACTGTTTTGTGGATACATGCCATCCGTCCACTTCCCGGACCGGATACCTGACTCCGAAATAGCACAGGTAGTTTCTGTCCGTTTTCTCTTGATTCTTTTCTGTTTCCATATTTTTCATTTTTTATATGGCCGGCTCCCGGAGCCGGTATTTCTGTTTCTTATATGCGAGGTAGTCCCGTGCCGGGATTGTGCAAGGTTTGGCGGGAAAAAATACCGCAGCGGAGCGAGGATGATTTTTTCCCAGCCAACCTGACCTTGCTCAATCCAAAGGCACGGGGCTATCTTTGCTATAAGAAAGAGAAATATAAATAGAATGTCAAGGGTTCATGTCCTCATATTTCGGAATGATTTGCCGTCATACAGGCTGACGGCCCGTTCTACTAAAGGCTCCCGGTATGTGTCCGACAACTCCGCATAGAAGCGTTCAGCCGCGCCGAATACGCCTTTGTCAGACGACAGGCACCATTTTTCCCAAAAATGACGGGACATATTCCCGTACACGATTCTACACTCTTCCTGGCTCCAGGTATTCCACATATAGTAGAAGAAACTGGAAACTGCATTTTCTGCTTGAATATTCATAATTCTTCTATTTGAGGTTATATATAGTTCACTTCAGAAACGTTCTTCCTTCCCGTCATATGTCCAGCGGAAAAAGCGGTCTCCCTCAGCCCATTGCATGGCCCGTATGTACAGGTGGAACGCTTCTTCCACTGTCAGTCCGTCCGCCGGTACGGATGCCAGCATTTCACCCATACATACTTCACTGTCACCATAACCGGATTTTATTTCCTCCAGTTTCTTATCGCAAAGGGTACTTTGCAAAGGGCTGTTGCCGAAACAATACAATTCTTCTTCAAAATAGCCCTGTCTGCTTTCAGACATTCCTGCCCGTCTTGGCTCTGTTTTATTTTCCATTTTATCTGCTTTTGAGAATTATACAATGATTGTCAAATTGGTCAAGAGACAATCTTCAATGTTTCACCGAAGAAGGAGTCACATGCTCCATATACATGTTGAATGGAACATTCGGTCTCTGACTTTTCGTTGTCAAGTCTGAAGCGGAAACCGTAACGGTCTTTTGGCTTCAGTTCCAACTTTACATTCTGTTGCAATTCCATTCCGAACAGGCTGCCGCCGCCGTATATGGAACTGAATATGCCGCAATAGTTACCTTTGGGGATAATGACTTCCTTGAATGAGAATCCGATGTCATATAGGTCTTTTAGACTTACTTTCCCGATATAGGTCAGTAAGTTCGCACCGCAACAGGAATTGATAAGTTCCTGATAGAAATGTTCGTAGGTCACCTGTTCCTTACCGTCACGGCTTTTCCTGTTCGGAAAGCAGCCATGTACCGTGTAGCCCTTTTCCACAAGCATCTTCTTTACCCTGGCAGGATTGAGCCTCAAGGCGTCCACCATGTCACCGAAATAGGACTCCTCGTAACGGTACCCTCCTTGTGATTCCCACCAGTTGGAATTGATGCAGTCGTAGTCGGAAAGCATCTCCACCCGGACCGGAATGTCATCCGTATGTTTGATCAGCTCCATCAAAACGTCTGAATCATCACGGGCATAAATCTCGCTCCGTATCTCATCATCGTGTTCCTCAAAGAAAGATTCCACTTCCTCCTCATCGGAATCATGGAAAAGGACGCATCTTTCCTTGAGCTTTTCCATAATCTCTTTGGCCGCCTCCCATTCGGAATCCCCGCACCATTCTTCCGCCTTTTCCCAAAGAGGCTCCGGACTTCTCTTATCCAGGCATTCCTGGAGCAGGCCGCGGTTGCCGTCAAGATTGTCCCGGTAGTCCGTCCATACCAGCGTATAGGATTCTTCCATCAGTGATTTCACCAATTCCATTGTCAGTTTTTTCTTCATCTGTCTTACCTGTGTACGGCAGGATTTGATTTCCCGTACATGATGTGTATGAAAGTGCATAAATGAAAAAAGGCGGCCTTGCGGTCGCCCTTCCGTTATTTTTCTTCTAGCCTTATTTTGACAAGCTGCCTGAAACGTGCGGCTATTTCCCCGCATTTGCTCCAGGCAAGTTCCTTATACTTGCGGCGAATGGCGCAATATTCCGGCCAGGATTTGCCCCTGAGTTCATCCCGGTAGGAATCCATGCGTAGTTCGGGGTATTCCCGGAACAGCGTTTCAAATTCCTTGTGCCATTTGCGTGTCTGCCACGAGCCTTCCGCCACCAGGGTAATGAAGCGGAACAGCTGTTCGTCCGTACGTACGTCCAGTGCATGGAAATGGTCGGTTCTCGGCCATACATTGTTGGAATGCTGCCACGTTTCTATTTGGTGGGTATGGGCGTTATAAACCATTTGGGTAATTATCTGATAACTCATATTTGCCTGTTTTAATTATATTGTCATTCCTGCAAATCTTCATAGTAAGGGACATTGAAATGCGCCGCCGCTTCGTCCATCTCCTCCAAACGGATTGCTTCCATATCCGGTGTCTCACCGGCATTGCCGTTTATCCGTCCGTTAATCTTCCGGTGCATACGGCGGACTATCTTGCGCATTGCCTCATCATCCGTATCCTTTGTACAGAACGGGCAGGAAAGGTTTTCAAGCTCGTAACGGGTCAGGACGGTAGTGTCATAGCGGAAAGGCTTTTTGTAAAAGGCGTCGTCCGTGTCAGCCGGCTGGGGCTCAGGCTCGGGATCAAGGCTGTGGCTGAAAACAATGTAATTGGTACCGCCCCGTTGGGTCTGGTTGTTTTCCCGGAAGAAGTCCAGGTCCCATTGCGTCAGCCGGAAGCGCTTGCGGTTGCCTGCCAGGTAATCCGTCACTGCTTCCTTGGAGGAAAAGGGAGCGACCAGTTCCAGGCTGGCCGTGCTCAGCCAGGCATCGCAACGGTAGAGCAGCCAGATTTCCTTTTCTTCTGAAGAGGGCCTGCTTGCCCGTTTGCTAAATTCATAAATCGCGTTGTCCATGCTGCCGAATACGAAACGGACCTTGTCTATCAAAGGAAAGTCCGCTGAATGGATGTTAAAACGTCTTTCGACAAAACTGCGGAAAGTGCCGTTGTTCAAATATTCCTGCGCCTCCTTGTCTTCGGGAGCCAACACGATATCAACACCGATGAAGTCATTTTCGGAGAGTACGTGTCTTGTTAAATTATATTCCTCCTCCACTTCATATACGGCAAGTGTGGGATTTTCCGCTTCCACCGTCACTACACGTCGGAGCAGTTCTTCAATGGCGATTTTGTATTCCATATTACTTTGTTTTATGAATGGATGATTTCAAGTATTTCTTTATCACTCAGTGCGTGAATGTCCTCATCGCTCAGGAAACAGGCGAATTCTTCCAGCATTCCGGCCGCTTCCATCAGCAAAGAACCGTCAAATTCCAGTCTGGCTTCCAGCCGTTCCGTGGAGACCTTATATCCGTCCACTTCACGCACAGGATATGCTATTCCGAAATAATATACGCTGCCTGTAGGATACTTGCCGTTAATTCTCGTTTGGCTTACTTCTGTTCTCATATTTGCTATCTTTTATACAGTTAGACATGACCGGCTCTTGGAGCCAGTATTTCTGTTTCTTACGTGCAAGGTTGCTTCCTGCCGGGATTGTGCAAGGCTTGGCGGGAAAAAATACCGCAGCGAAGCGAGGATGATTTTTTCCCGGCCAACCCCAACGGGGCATGGCCTTGCTCAATCCAAAGGCAGGGGGCTAGATTTGCTGTAAGAAAGAGAAATATGGATTATAATACAATGTTACTTTTCATCAATTTGAAGAAGAATTATTTCAGTAGATTATATACTTAGGATGATGTGCAATCAAAATAAAAACCGTATCTTTGCATTAAACATTAAGTATGGATATATCTCAGACGTCCCAAAAATTAGAGCGTTATCATTCCCTTAAAGGAAAGAACATAATGCCATCCTTGTATCGCTGGAAGAAACAGGGAATGGTGGCGCATGTGCGTAAAGGTATCTATTTGCCCTCAGATTTACAGGACAAGTTCAGAATAGCCTGCAACGCTGTCGAGGAAGGTTGCCTTGTATATCATGCTGCCTTGGAATATTATTCACTACAGACACAGGAATTCAACTGGCTATATGTACATAGCACTTCCATCTTCCGTACATTCACCTATCAAGGCGAATCCTATGTTTACAAGCCGGTCAAATTCTTGTATAAACCGCTTATTGTGGATAAAGACAATCCGTATCCGATCCGGGTAACATCTATCAACCAGACTCTTATAGACTGTTTATACAATATAAATCTGGCTGGAGGATTGGAAGAACTGTTGTATGCCATATCGGAACTTGACCATACGCTTGTCAATGAGAAAGATATGCTGCATTGTCTGAAATTGTATGGAAGCAAGAGCCTCTTTCAACGTGCGGGATTTGTCCTGTCTCATTTTAAAGATGATTTGCGCTTGTCGGACTATTTTTTCAAAGCATGCAAGGAAGGTATGGGAAAGAATATCAGTTACTTGATAAATCCATATTACTGCAATTCATTTTCCAAGGAATGGAAACTGTGTATTCCGGCAAATGCAATGAAAAAAATTCAAAAAGATTGCTATTATGAAATTTGAGCTTCAGAAATCTGAAATGCAAAAAATTGCCACAGAGCATAATTATACGGTCAATAATGTTGAAAAAGTCATTCGGTTATCATTTATTCTAGATGATTTTGTGGAGAGAACTATTCGGATTTCTCCACTATTCTATAATATTTTTCCTAAACGGTAATTTTATACTTCCCTTTCGAAAAAAAGTATTACCTTTGTAAATCAAATTAATACCACTTTTAAGTGAACTCAAAGTTTAATTATGGGAAAGCCTTTTAAGGAAGAGTTGAAAAAACTTTCGGAGACCATTCGATGGGCTGAGCAACAGGATGTGACGCGTCTTGCACAGTTTCTGTTTGCAGAGAACAAGCAGATACCTTTGGTGTGCATTGGTTCTGGCGGTTCGCTCAGTGCTTGCCATTATGCAGTTCAGCTCTATCAGCACCGCAATGGTGTGCTGGCACAAGCGATGACCCCGCTTCAGTTGATGTATGCAGGGTATAATATTATCCGTAGCAGCAAACTGCTTTTCCTTAGTGCCAGTGGTAAGAACAAAGATATACTGAGTGCCATCAAGTATGGCGTAAAGTATAACGAGACAGGCATGATGAGCCTGACCCTCCGCAAGAACAATCCTACCGAGGAACTTCTGGAACAGTACCCCAAGGTACAGCGTTGGTGCGAGAACATCCCCACCGAGAAGGACGGCTTCCTAGCCACAAATTCGCTACTGGCTACATTTACGCTACTTTGCAAAGCAGCGTGCGCTTCCAAGTATCAAGTATCAAGATTCAAGTTAAACGACCTACAGCCTGAGACCTTCAACCTGAATCTATCAGTCATTCAGAACTTCATAGTGATGTATGGCGCAACAGGAGAACCCGTAGCATGGGATATTGAGTCAAAACTCACGGAAGCCGCTCTTGGCTCTGCCCTGCTCAGCGACTACCGCAACTTCGGTCATGGCCGTCACCATTGGTTCGACAAGCGGGGAGAGAACTCCTGCATCATTGCACTGGTAACGCCTGTTGAGAGGGAGCTGGCCTATAAGACCATTGGATGCTTGCCTAAGAGCGTACCGGTCATTTATATAGAAACAGAGTTGGATGGTCCTCAGGCATCTATTGACATGCTGTTGAAGGCATTCCGCTTTGTCAATGATTTGGGCGAAGCCCGTGGCATTGACCCTGGGAAACCAGGTGTGCCGGGATATGGACGCTTGCTCTACAACCTTAATTACTACAAGCTGACAAACCGCATCTTACCCGTAGAGAAAACACTTGATGTGGCAGTGTTGCGCAAACTTGGCATAGCAGGTAGGGAGAATGTCCCTTTGTGGATGTATTACAGTGAGTCTTGTCAGCGCTTTGTACGCCAGCTGAACCGTGGCAGGTTCACCACCGTAGCCTTTGACTATGATGGTACACTGTCAGCCTCAGACCGCAAAAGTCGTTTTACGAATGGATTATGCGATGAAATAAGAGATGCCTTGATGCCTCTGCTGGAAAACGGTGTACAGATAGTGGTGGCTACAGGTCGTGGCAAGTCGGTGGGCGAGTCGTTCCAAGAATCCATTGACCAGAAATACTGGCTGCAAATCAAGGTGGGCTACTATAATGGTGCCTGTCTGTTGACTTTAGGCGATGAAGATGAACTGAAAAAGTGGAAGAAACAACACTTTGACAGCGAACTGAAAGAACTGGAAGAAGAACTGAAGTTGAGGCTCCCTGCCGGCTGTGTAGGTTATAAGTTCGAAGAGCGTATTCTGCAACTGTCCATCGAGGGAGAGATGACCCAGGCAGAATCACAGCTTGTATATGATACCTGCCGTGAAATCATTTTGGATAAGCAAATGAAAGGTATCCGTGTGTGGCGCAGCAGTCACAGCATGGATATCGTAGTTTACCGTGAAGTGAGCAAACTACGGGTGATAGAAGATCCTGAACACACCTTGTGCATAGGTGATTATGGAACTGTGGAAGGCAACGACTATGAAATGCTGACTAGTAAGTATTCACTGAGCGTTGACCGAGTATCTAAGAATACAGAGAGTTGCTGGAACATAGCCCCATCAGGAATGAAAGGACTTGATGCAACCCTCTATTACATAAGTCGCATGAAGGCAAACGAAGGGAAAATAACATGTAAGTTTAGCGTATGAACAGTAATTTAGCAAATCAGCTTCTTGCAAGCATCATGAAATGGGATGCTCCCACACTGGCATCTGAACGTGCTGCCCTAGAATTTATGGGTAGCATGAAGTATGATGCTTATGATCGGTATATGCCGGGTATGCGCTTTATGAGTAGTCTGGTGCAGTGGCTTAATGATATTGAGGAAGGAGACCGTGATGAGGCTTATAAGTTCATAAAGGATAAATTGGTCTTCATATCCTCAACGCAAATGAACTATCTGGTGGATTTGTTGTATGACTCTAAGATACGACCTATTCTGCTAGATATGGCTACTGTAGAAACGGGTATGCCATCATATAAGTGTTCAAGTAAAGTGGTGCGTAGCCGTTTTGAGATTGAAAAGCGTTCAGCACTTGTCATTGGTCTCAGTGACGGTGCCCATACAGACATTTTGCGTCGTAGTGCAGGTTTCAATAACGAGCAGGTCTTGACCAACTACTATCCTGCTGGGAAAAAACTGAAGGATATGTTAGAAGAGTTGCGTAAAGATGACAAACTTAAAAGCATAGAAAAACCTTACTTTCGGAGGATTTTCCTAATAGATGACTTTACTGCCAGTGGAAAAAGTTTTATCCGCTATGATGAAAGTGATGGGAAGTATCATGGCAAGTTGAAAAAAATCATCGATGAACTGTGTACTAAAGGGTCTGTTGAAAAGGAACAGGAAATCGAGCATTTGAGCTATCTATTAGATCCTAATCAGAATAAAATACAGATAGATATCTTGTTTTGTATTGCTACAGAAAAGGCGAGAACCAATATAAAGAATAACTTGGATGATTACTTGAAGTCTGTTAATTGGCAGAACAAAGTGGAGTTTAACATTCATATTGTTCAGCTACTTGAAGACAAATTATCGAACGACATCAAGAATAATAAAGATTTAGTGGAGGTATTGAAGAAAGATGAGCACTTTGTGGAAGAGTGTGTTATCTCCAAAAGCTACAAGGTTGGCAAAAATGATAACCCGTGGTTGGGTTTTGATGAATGTGCCTTGCCTGTTGTGCTTGCTCACAATACGCCAAACAACTCACTGCCAATTATTTGGCAGAATGCAGAAAGATTTCATGGATTGTTCCCACGTATAAGCCGCCACTGACCATATGAATATCTATAAGAACCCATTTGCCATACGTGCCTCTGAGCGAATAGAAACTGACGAGATGTTCTTGGAACTTTTCTCGTCGGAGCCCTTGACTCATCTTGAAGAGAAGTTTGTGCAGGATAAGCTATGGAACAATGTGACCACCATCCTCAGTTCGCCAGGTGCGGGAAAGACCACCTTATTGCGTCTGTTCTCACCCACAATCCTTCAGCGAATCACTGAGCGCAATACAGCCTACAAGAAGCTGAAAAGACTGGAGGTAATAGATAGTGAACATATCAAGAAATGTGGCGTGTATCTCCAGTTGGGCCGTGACTATGAATTTCTGGAAGATGATATTCTGTTTAATGAAATAGAACAGAAGAGATTATTTCTGTCGCTCCTTAATGCGAGGATTGTGCTGGCTACTTTGAAAAGTTTGATGGCACTGGCTGGTATTAAATACACCCAATTAAATGAGATTACGTATACGCCAGAAGAGATTATTCTAGAGTTAGGAGATTTCAAATCAGAATACACTGGAAAAGAATTGTTGGATTGGGCCGCAGAGCAGGAACGTAAAATATGTGAGTTTCTTGACAGTTTTGTGATGCCGGAAGAGGGAATTCAGGGAAGTAGTAAGCTGTTTGCCCTGCAAGCTATGAAGGCTTCTTGGTTTACCCATAAGGGAGAGAAACTTTGTGAAGATTTCATCTTCCAGATAGATGACGGTCATAAACTCACTAAGAACCAAAAGAAAATTATCCGTGATGAAACCGTTGAGGTTCGCCTCCCTGTAACGCTTTGGATAGCAGAACGTTTGGAAACACTCTCTACGACAGACATACTGAGTGATAAGAACATTAAGGACAGGGATGACCAGACTATCCATCTGGAGAACATTAAAAAGGGCATATTCAATCCAATGGTTAAGAATATTGCAACGTTGCGTAGTGCCTTCTCTGCGGATGGAATCGCCCTTGCCAGTGCGCTTGCCTGTGATACCACAGTTAATTACAAAGCGTTATACAACGATGCTAGTAAGAAATATCTGGCGCAATTGACAGAGCTTCATAACTTTGACAACTACACAGAGTGTGTGGCCGCCATAGAGAATCAAGACCCGTATGAGAGGGTACTTAATATGAGAGCCTTGCTGATGCATGCTGCCCGTCAAGGCGCAAACGGTGCAATGAACCTATTTGGATATACTGCTCAGGATCTGGAGTGGATGTTAAATCCGTTGATGCCATTGGTGAAGGAGATAATGCCCGGTGAAATAACAAAGTTGCCACAGTATTACGGCTTCTCTACACTTATGGATCTGGCCAGCCAGAATATTGAGCAATTCTTGGATTTGTCTGCCAAGATGTATGAACTGTTGGTAGCCAAGAAAATTTCAGACCCTTCACACTATGTATTAACTGCAGAGGAACAAGATAAGATTGTCAGAGACTTTGCACTTGCCCGTTTGGAAGACATCAAGCGATTTCCGCGAGGTAACAAAATCTACGGTTTCTTGATACATCTGATAGATTTCTGCTGTAGTGTGACTTTTACTCCTACATATTCATATCGTTCTGTTACCGGTTTTGCCGTAAAGGAAGAGAATTCGAGCAAATGGGGAAAGGATGGCTTTTGGTTCCAAGATCCTGACAATGAAGAGTTGGCAACGATTTTGAAAGATTGTCTCGCATATAATTTCTTGATGAAACAGGGTGTAACCCAAGGTAAAAAAGACCAGAAATGGACTATATTCTACCTGAATAGCTGGCTTTGTGCATACGCACATTTGCCGCTTGAACGTGGAGGATGGCGTCCATTAACACTTCATAAATTAAATTCTTGGCTATGAAAAAACGTTGGGAGTCATACGTGATGTATCGCCAGAATGAGAAACTGGTGGAATTCTGGAAAGAGTATTATAAGGACAAGTCCGGGGCGAAAGTCCTTTTCTTGTTGGGTAAGGGCTTTGACCCTAGAATGAATAATATCTTGAAACTGTTCCTTGAAAATAACCCTGAGCAGGTATTAGATTGTGTTGCCTTCGATTTCCCCAATGAGAAAGATCCTGTAGAAAATAAGAAGTTATACGACATTAATTCGCAGCAACTTGCAGAGTTAAAAGACCAATACGGCTTTGGTTATGAGGAGTTGAAAATTGACGGTAGCTTACCTTGGGACAAGCGTATAGCTCAGATGAGTCGCAAAGTGATAGACAAAGACTTGGGCGCATATAATGACGTGATAATGGATGTAAGTTCACTACCCAGAGCTTTCTATTTCAATATTGGCAAGGCCTTGTTTAACAAACTCGACAAGGATAAATCCAAGAATCTGTTCTTTGCAGTATCTGAAAATGTTACGATAGATGAACTGATTAAGAAAACACCGGTAATAGACAATATTGAGCCGTTGGTGGGATTCCGTTCTTTGTCAAACCGTGAGTCTAATTTAGATAGGATTAATATCTTGATTAGCTTGATGGGTGATCAGAACATTGACATTCTGCGGAGCATCTACAATCATTTCCAGCCATCAGATATGTTCCCCGTATTACCTTTCCCATCGAAAGACCCACGGCACTCTGATCATCTGATGCTGAAATACCATGAGTTCTTTACAGAAAAGCAATTTACAGAGCCACAGAATGTCACATATGCCGACGAGCAGAATCCTTTTGAATTGTATCGTATTGTGTCTAATATGATTCAAGGGCATCAGGCTACGTTCAAGCCTATCAGTGACCACGTTTGTTTTGGCATCGCATTGCTGACAAGTAAATTGCTGTCACTTGGCGCACTGCTTGTGGGATTGGAGTATAATAACTGTGTAACTATATATAACGTAAGCTCAGCGAATTATGACATTAAAGACGCTACTGTGTTTAAGAAGTCCAATGAGGGGAGTGAACCCTTCCTGCTTTGGATTACAGGAGAAGCATACAACGAAAATTGATGTTGGTTAATAAATAGCCCTAAAATATAATAGAGATTTCTTGTTATATATTTGCGCAATTAGACAAAAAATGTCCATCTTTGCAAATGAAATAATAAATACAAGATAATGGCGAGCATAGCAAGCTGGATATATGATAAGCCGCTTAGAGGCAATTACACCTTCACGCACGATGAGGTGGCTCAGGCTTTCCCAAACATGAGTGTCGGCAGCATTGCTCGGGCGCTGACTAGGGAGGTAAGCAAGGGGCGGATTATGTCGCCCCTGCGCGGCTTCTACGTTATAGTGCCGAATGAGTATGTGCTGCGTGGGGCTGTGCCGCAGTCATTTTACTTGGATGACATGATGCACCATCTTGGACGCAAATACTATGTAGCTCTGTTGAGTGCGGCAAGTTATCACGGAGCTTCGCATCAGGTTCCGCTGCGGTTCAGCGTGATGATAGAACCTCCCGCCATGCGTGACAAGAAGGGAAAGAAGTACCTTACGCATTATTTCTGCAAGAGTCATATTCCTGAGGCATACGTGGAGAGGCGGCAGACGCGGACGGGCTACATTAACGTGTCATGTCCTGAACTGACGGCAGTGGATTTGCTGACGTATCAAGCTAAGACAGGGAGCATTTCGCGAGCAGCTACTGTTTTGGCTGAATTGGCTGAGAAACTGGATTTTGGACGCTTAAGAGCTGACTTCGTGAAGAAGGTGCCGGTAACTAGTCTGCAGCGTTTGGGCTATATTTTGGACGAGGTGCTGGAAGAAGGGGAAACGGCAGAGTCAGTGTACAGTCTGCTAAAGTGTTCCGGTTTTGTACTCCAGTATGTGCCTTTAAAGGCAGGAAAGAGCAGCGAGGGGTGCGAAAGGAACGCTAAGTGGAGAATTATTGTGAACGAAACCATTGAGATTGACGAGTTATGATACCAGAGCGATATATTACAGAATGGAGCGAGCAGGCTCCGTGGGTGGTGAATAAATTCATCGAACAGGATTTGATAGTTTGCCGTGCGTTAGTGTCTATTTATAGTGATGCATTTCTTACGGAGCATCTGGCGTTCAGAGGCGGCACGGCATTGGGCAAGTTGTATCTGAAGCCACAGCCCAGATATTCGGAGGACATCGACTTGGTGCAAGTGAAGGCAGAACCCATCAAAGAGACGATAGACCATCTAAGGGATGCGCTGGCCTGGTTGGGCGAACCAGTGGTAAAGCAGAAGAAATACAACAATACGCTGGTGTTCAAGGTGCAACCGACGGATATGGATGCGGGGGAGATTCACTTGAAGGTGGAGATTAACTGCAAGGAACATTTCAGTGTTTTTCCAATGGTAAGAGTGCCTTTTGCGGTGAATAGTTCGTGGTTCAAGGGAGCCTGCGAGGTGCAGACGTATGAGTTGGCAGAACTGACAGGGACGAAACTAAGAGCTGTGTATCAGCGGAGGAAAGGACGTGATTTGTTTGACCTGTGGAAGATACTGTCAATGTGCCCCGAGTTGAATAAAGGGAAAGTGATTGAGAGCTATGAGCGGTATCTGGGCTTCACGACATCGCACCTGCCTACGTACAAGGAATTTGTGCTGAATATGAACGGAAAGCTACAGGATGAGGAATTCTTGATGGACACAGAAATGATTCTTGGACCACAGGTGGAGTATGCCCCTCAGGTGGCTTGGGAAAAGGTGAAAGTGGAGTTGGTGGAAAGACTTAATACTGAAGTTTGAATCTTGATACTTGAAATATGGAACTAGAAACAAATAATATCATAGTTGGTGCAGGCCTGATAAGTCTGGATGTGTTGATTTGGGACGGACAAAGAGTTCCCATATCCTATTACGTGGGTGGCACATGCGGTAATGTGATGATGATTCTCTCCCACATGGGTTGGGATGCCTATCCCATAGCCCGTCTGGATGGCACGAAAGACGGTGTGAGAGTGTTGGATGACATGAAAAAGCACCATGTACACACTGATTTTGTCTCTACCCAAGACGGTAAGACACCGGTGATAGTGCAACGTAACTTCATTAACAAGAATGGTGTTCCCACGCACAAGTTTGAATCACGCAACAATATCGGGCGGTTCTATCTGGACTTCAAGTCGATAACGCTGAAACAGGCTAATGAAGTAATTGAGAGGATAGACTTTGTGCCAAAGGTATTCTTCTTTGACAGGGTTTCACCCGCCATCTTGAAGATAGCCACTATATTTAGGGAAAAGGGGGCGGTGATATTCTTTGAGCCTTCCAGCAGAGGAGGTAATGTTAGGCTGTTCAACGAATGTGTAGAGGTGTCTGATATAGTCAAGTTCTCGGAACAGAGGATAAAAGACATTAACCAGTTTAAAGACTATAAGGATAAACTGTTTATCCAGACGCAAGGAGCAAAGGGTTTGAGCTACCGCTTGAGTGGTGATTGGAAGCACTTGGAACCTGTTGCAAATGAAAAAGTGGTGGATACCGCTGGTGCGGGTGATTGGACAGCGGCTGCTTTGATTAATAATTTGTTCAAAGACAAAGTAATGTTTGGAATATGCAGTCTCTTAGAATCAGATTTGGAAACAGCTCTGAAAGAAGCGCAGAAAGTAGGTGCTGAGAGTTGTTCTTATGAAGGGGCGCGTGGCATGATGCAGCAATGAAACAACTAAAGGACAGAGATATAGATGAAATAATAGCGAAATTTGATATCAGACTGCAGAATTGAAGATATATAAGAAAATGGAATTTGAGATGAAAAATTTGCTTATTAAAAAATTATCTGTACTTTCGCTTCGGAATATCCAGTGCACTTGTTAATTACGATTTTCATACTGCGCTATAAAAGGAACTAATAAGGTCTGCCCATAGGGCAGTTTTTTTTTGATGTAGACCTTGGGGTATATCATTATTCTTTATTGAAGTTCATACTTTTCCCCTTATAATCATTGCCATATCAACAAAATTTCGTATATTTGCCAAACGGAATAAGGCAAATTCCTAACAGAAGAATATAGAGGCTATATAGGTGCAAAATCGGGAGCCTTTTTCAGAGATGGTTTTACAACTTACTGAATATCAAATATTAAATTTGAGGTGGTTAGTCCCGTCCGCACCGCGAAAGTAAATAATAAATTAAAGCAAAGCTCTGAAATTCAAGGATTTCAGAGCTTTTTTTGTTTTCTGTATCGGCAAGAATAACGATTAAAAACAAATCATGCGTGGGATTATTCGTGGGATTTCTGCCAGTCTTACTATACTCATCTGATGAACTTGAACTTTCTTGCGGTATAATCGGGAATTCGGGTACAAATATCCGTAAATCATATACACCTTCGCTTGTGCTATCGCGGTACCTTTGTCATCAGAAGTTTAGCAAGAAAAATAGAGTAATATAACGTATGACAAAAACAATTTTAGGAGTTCTGTCACTGCTTGTCATAATGTCGTGCAGTATTCCCGTAAAGGAGAACACCGTTCAACCCAATATAATGGAAACGAACAAGAAAAATCTCGGAAATCTGTTGGCGCTCTATCCCAAGCCGATGACGGTTGTCGGGGCAGAGGTTGAAGGGAAAGTAAACTGGCTAGTGGTAGGGCATACGGGTGTTATTGGACATGACCGGATACTCATCAGCATGAGTAAAAGCCATTACACTAATCAAGGGATAAAGGACTCAAAACGACTTTCCGTCAATCTAGTGAGTCGTGAAATATTGCCGAAAGCTGACTATGTGGGAAGTGTAAGCGGTGCGACGGTCGATAAGTCGGAGGTGTTTGCCTACCATATTGGCGAAAACGGTACCCCCGTTATAGACGCATCACCCCTCACCATGGAGTGTGAGGTGGTAGACATCTATGAAACTGAAGGTTTCGACAATTTCATTTGTGCGATAGTCAATACATACGCTGCTCCTGAAGTGCTTGATAATAACGGGAAACTTGACTATACGAAGCTGAAACCCGTATTGTTTGAATTTCCGACCTATTCCTACCTTGCCACGGGAGAGATTATCGGCAAATGCCTGAATCTGGATAAGCGGCCGGGTATGTGCGCCAAAGAGCCGATGAGTGCTGACGGTATCGTGCGGTTGTCGAAAATCGAGGTTTATCCGCAGTATCTCGACGAGTATATGAAATACGCAACCGAAGTAGGCGAAATCTCTCTGCGTACCGAATCGGGCGTGCTGACTATGTATGCGGTCGGCGAGAAGGAGAATCCCTGCAAGGTGACTATTCTCGAAACCTATGCGAGCCATGCGGCTTATGAAAAACATATTGCATCAGAACACTTTCAGAAATACAAGCAAGGAACGTTGCACATGGTCAAATCATTGGTCTTGTCTGACCAGACGCCACTTAATCCGGCTAACAAGCTCAATAACTTCATGCAATAAATAGAACGACTATGAACAAGATTTTTTTAATTTCAGTATTCAGCATTTTAACACTCAATGTTATGGCACAAGAAAAGATAGTACAGACAGCAGGACGCACCCAGTTGGGTGAGTTTGCTCCTAAATTTGCGGAACTAAACGACGATGTCCTCTTTGGCGAGGTCTGGAGCCGCACCGACAAACTCGGTCTGCGTGACCGTAGTTTGGTAACTATAACTTCTCTTATCAGTCAAGGAATCACGGATAATTCGCTCGTGTTCCACCTTCAGTCGGCAAAAAAGAACGGCATCACCCGTACGGAGATTGCTGAAATCATCACCCATATCGGATTCTATGCCGGTTGGCCCAAAGCGTGGGCAGCGTTTAATCTGGCCAAAGGCGTATGGGCAGAGGACACCGCCGGTGAAGATACCAAAGCCGCGTTCCAGCGTGAAATGATTTTCCCCATTGGAGAACCGAACACAGCATACGCACAGTACTTCATAGGTAACAGCTATCTTGCTCCCGTTTCACGTGAGCAGGTTTCCGTCTCTAACGTCACTTTCGAGCCTCGTTGCCGCAATAACTGGCACATACACCGTGCTACTAAAGGCGGTGGACAGATGCTTATCGGTGTTGCCGGTCGTGGGTGGTATCAAGAAGAAGGCAAGCCGGTAGTAGAGATTCTACCCGGTACGGTTATCCATATCCCTGCAAATGTGAAGCATTGGCACGGTGCTGCTTCTGATGGTTGGTTTGCCCATCTTGCTTTCGAAGTTCCCGGTGAGGATACTTCTAATGAATGGCTAGAGCCGGTGACGGATGAAGAATACGATAAACTTAAATAACACCACCCACACTCCCGTAATTCAAGCGATTACGGGAGTTTTTGTTTTATGGAGCTATGATTTAGTAGCTGGAGGGGACAGCATAATCCGTAATTTGGGTATAGATACCGGGGATTTATCTACACGGCATATGACGGATACCGCCTATTTTTGCATTATCATTAATTTGGTAATAAAAATTAAATAGGAGAAATTATGACTACGAACGAATTTAAAGAATATGTAAAGACGCGTCAAGCGCTTAATACGGAGGAGATACACCGTTTTATGGACGAAATGAGCAGTGAAGCCAGGCGTATCACTTTCCGGCTGAACACCGCATACTATACGCCGGACGAAGTACGTGAGTTGCTATCCGAATTGTTCGGTTATCAAGTTCCGTCATCGTTCCGGGTATTTCCGCCGTTTTATGCCGATTTCGGGAAGAATATAACAGTGGGCGAAGGCGTATTTATTAATGCCTGCTGTCATTTTCAAGACCATGGTGGTGTGATAATCGGCGACGGATGCCAAATTGGGCATAATGTAGTCTTTGCAACGCTCAATCATGGTTTGCCTCCGGCTGAACGCCAAACTACCTATCCGGCACCAATTGTACTAGGCAAGAATGTCTGGGTAGGTTCTAATTCAACGATTCTTCAAGGAGTGACAATTGGTGACAATGCTGTGGTGGGAGCTGGAGCGGTCGTGACGAAAGATGTGGAAGCAAATACAATAGTAGGTGGTGTCCCCGCAAAATTGATAAAGAGAATAGAATAATAAAATTGAAAACAAGATGAAAATAATATCAAATACAGCATTTGGCGGAGAAAGACCTTTGTTCGAATTGCATGACTTACGTATGGAGAATGTAGTTATCCGTGCTGGAGAATCAGCCATCAAGGAATGCAGCAACATCGAAGCTGTTGATTGTCGGTTCGAAGGAAATTATCCCTTCTGGCATGTTCACGGATTTGTTATCGACCGTTGTTTTTTCGATGTCGGCGGGCGTTCGGCACTGTGGTATTCCGACCATCTGAAAATGACTGATACGCGTATCGATGCACCCAAAATGTTTCGCGAGATGCACGACATCGAAATAGAGAATGTAGAGATAAACGATGCCAATGAGGTGTTCTGGCGTTGTAAAAATCTGAATATCAAAAATCTGAAACTGCATGGAGGAACTTATCCGTTCATGTTCAGCAGCGACATCCGCATAGACGGATTGGAAAGCGACAGCAAGTACGTTTTCCAGTATGTGAAGAATGTGGAGTTGCGCAATGCCAAAATCACTACGAAGGATGCCTTCTGGGAGGTGGAGAATGTGACAATCTACGATTCTGAACTCAACGGCGAATATCTCGGCTGGCATTCGCACAATCTCCGGTTGGTGAATTGCCATATAACCGGTGAGCAACCGCTCTGCTATGCCCACGACCTCGTACTGGAGAATTGCACCTTTGGTCCCGACTGCGACCGGGCTTTTGAATATAGTTCGGTGCAGGCAACCATCAAAGGAACAATAGGCGGGGTGAAGAATCCACGGACAGGCTGTATCACTGCCGAAAGCTATGGGGAAATCATTCTCGACGAAAATATAAAGGCGCCTGCCGATTGTGAGTTGAGGCTTTGGGATGGTAACTGGATTTATAAATTATGAAATACGATTTCGATACAATCATCTCGCGTCGCGGGACGAATTCTTATAAATGGGATACTCCCGAAGAGGAGAATGTACTGCCCATGTGGGTGGCGGATATGGATTTTCGTACAGCACCCGCTATTATCGATGCCTTACAAAAGCGGGTGGCGCACGGTATTTTCGGTTATACAAAAGTACCCGAAGCCTATTATGATGCGGTTGTCCGGTGGTTCGATGACCGGCATCGCTGGCAGGTTGATTCCCGGTGGATTATCTATACGAGTGGTGTCGTGCCGGCTCTGTCAGCCATTATCAAAGCCTTGGCCATGCCGGGTGATAAAGTCATCGTTCAGACTCCTGCCTATAATTGTTTCTACTCATCTATCCGTAATGACGGATGCGAGTTGTTTGCCAATAATCTCGTTTATCAGGATGGCCGCTACGTAATCGACTTTGCCGATCTTGAAAGGAAAGCTTCCGATCCGAAAGCAAAAATCCTGCTGCTGTGCAATCCTCACAATCCGGTCGGACGGGTCTGGACTCCGGAAGAACTGCAGCATATAGGTGATATTTGTTTATGGAATGAGGTGTTTGTCGTGGCGGATGAGATTCATTGTGAACTGACTTACGAAGGATATGACTACACACCCTTTGCCTCCTTGTCCGAACGCTTTTTGCAAAATTCCGTCACTTGCGTTTCGCCGAGTAAGGCGTTCAACCTTGCCGGGTTGCAAATCGCCAATATCATCGCAGCCGATGAAGAGGTGCGCCGCCGTATTGACAGAGCCATTAACATCAACGAGGTATGCGACGTCAATCCGTTCGGCGTAATCGCCACAATGGCAGCTTACAACGAAGGTGGGGAATGGCTCGATGCCTTGCGGAAATATCTGCGGGGGAATTACGAATACCTCTGTTGCTTTTTCAAGGAACGGTTACCACAATATCCCGTGCTGCCACTCGAAGGAACTTATTTGGTTTGGATAGACTGCCGTGCCTCCGGTATCAGCTCAGATGTTGTCGTCTTGCGTTTGCAAGAACAACAGCATCTGATGGTCAATTCCGGTACGATGTACGGTCCCGGTGGAGAGGGCTTTATCCGGCTGAATATCGCTTGTCCCCGGGCTCTGCTTGCTGATGGACTGGAACGGATGGCCCGTTTATTCTATCGTGAAGTCTTCTGATTTAAATCCGCTGTAATACCTACCGGAGAAGGCAGTGAACTTCAGGACACAATAATCGGGATCAGTCACTCCTTCGGGATAGTACATAGTGTCGCCTTCCTGCCATATCATTTCCTTACTGGTGCTGTCCGTCAGTATCTCCATCGTGCCGCGCAGCATTACGCCCTTGAAGAAGCGTGTGTTGCAGACGTAAAGGCATGCCCGGTTATTTTTGAGAAATTGCGAAACGCGCATCGACGAGGTGTTCGTTGATAGGTAAATGTGTTTGAGCCCTTCCCTTTTGCGGGTTTGCAACATGGCCTTGATGTTGGGAAAGCCTTCGGCATCCACCGAACCGACAAAGATGGTTTTTTCCTTGTCAATCATGTTTCCTACTGTTTTTTCTGCATCTCTCATTGTTTGTTTTTTTTATGGGTTATTGTTTCAAGGGCAAAGATAGCCGGTAAGTGGAACTTTTGTACAATAAAAAAGAAGGAGGATATGTCACTTTTCACGGTTTCTCCATTTTCCGGTAGGCGAGGGGAGTATACCCTATACATTGTCGGAAACTACGTACAAAGTAGGAGACGGTTGAGAAATGGAGTTCGGAGGCTATTTCTGAAATGGGGAGGTCGGTGTAGGTGAGCAGACGCTGGGCTTCGTCTGTAACCTTGTTGAGTATGTACTGCTTGGCGTTGATGTTTATGGCCGAAGAGAGGATTTCGTTCAGATAGTTGGGAGTGATGCATAGTTTATCGGCATAGAATTGTACAGAATGCTGCTCCCGGAAGTGCTCCCCAACCAATTCGAAGAATCGGCTGAGGTGGAAGCTGCTGATATCTTTATGTGGCTCCTTACCCGTCTCCGGAGGGATAGAGGTGCGGTAGGCACGGTTGAGTAGCATGAGGACTTCGTAAAGTAAGGCGCGTAATATGCCCGTATCGTGTGGGTGGAAAGAGTCGATTTCGACCTTTATGTCGTGCAGAAGTTGGAGTATTCGTGCATAGAGCCCGTTCGGCAGTTGGAGTTTGTCTACCATTTTTCCCATTCGGAAGAACGGGAGGTGCTGCACGAATAGTGGGTCTTTGAAGAAAGAGGTCAAAAAGGTATCCTCAAAAATTAGAGCATGACCGTTGCCGATACGGTCTGTGTCCCAACTGCGCACCTCACCTGGTTTGGAGAAGAATACATCACCGGGAGCTGCCAAGTGTGTCCGGTTACCGATAGTGAATTCTCCTTCTCCTTCTGTGATGAAGGTGATGTCATAGTAGGTCAGAATATGTACTTTTCCCTGGGTCAAGAATTTCCGGGTATACTGCAAATCAACGACATCTATCAGAAGTTCGCTTCCGTACTTAGTTTTGTAGAAATTGTATCGTGGGATGGCATTTTTCATGGCTTAACATTGTATGATGGCAGTAAAGTTAGAGAAAAAGCTGCTCCGTACAATAGCGAATAGGAAAATGTTAGGTAAAGACCGGGAGTTTTGTTTATCTTTGCACCCGCAATTATCAATCGCCTTGCAACGATTGTCTGGAATTATCATATTATGAAACAGAAACGAATACCATTGGTGGGCGGACAATACCTTGTGCCCTTCATTTTGATTACCTCTCTTTTCTTTTTGTGGGGATTTGCCCATGCCATTCTGAATGTACTGAACAAGCACTTTCAAGAGATACTGGATATCACGAAGACACATTCGGCCTTTATACAGATGACGATGTATATGGGATACTTCATTATGGCCATTCCTGCAGGACTTTTCATCAGTCGCTTCGGATATCGCCGGGGTGTGGTATTCGGTCTGTTGCTCTACGGCATCGGTTCGCTGCTCTTTATCCCCGGGCAGCATTATCTGTCTTTTAATCTTTTCTTGTTTGCATTGTTCGTGATAGGTTGCGGACTGACGTTTCTTGAAACTGCCGCCAATCCTTATGCCACAGAATTGGGCGCAAAGGAAACTGCTGCCAGCCGACTGAATTTCGCGCAATCCTTCAACGGTCTGGGATGTATCTGTGCACCGGTACTGGCTGGACTGCTGCTCTTCTCGAAGGATGGGCAGACGGGCTCGGGTAATGTCGCATTGCCCTATATCTGCATGGGGGCAATTGTGTTGCTGGTAGCGTTGGTCTTTTCAAGAATCAAGTTGCCCGAGATTGAACATAGTGTGGAGGTGGACGAAGCTGGTAATAAGGTCGGATTGTGGTCACACCGGCTTTTCATTTTCGGGCTGATAGCCTTGTTTGCCTATGAGGTCGGCGAGATTTCCATCAACAGCTTCTTCATCAACTACGTGGTGGAGCAGAATTGGATGAATGCCCGCGAAGCTTCCGTAGTGCTTTCTTTCGGTGGACTGGGATTATTTATGTTAGGACGTTTTGCCGGTAGCTGGATTATGGGACGTGTGCGTGCCGAGAAGATGTTGCTGGTTTGTGCTACGGGCACTGTGATGACTACCTTGTTGGTGTTGCTGGATGTAGGAATGGTGTCGCTTGCAGCTCTGTTGTGCGGATATGCATTTGAGGCTATTATGTTTCCCACGATTTTTGCACTTTCCTTGCGCGGGCTGGGCAACCATACCAAGAGGGCTTCCTCTTTCCTGATGATGTCTCCCGTGGGAGGCGTGGTAGGTCCGCTGTTGATGGGACTGGTGGCAGACCATACGACGATGGTGTGGGCGTTCATCGTACCGCTGGTTGCCTATTGCGTGGTGTGGGCATATGCCCGCAAGATGGTGTCCGTCTCTACCGCTTCTTCAATATAGAAGGAAGCCTGCGACTCCGGCAAGGATTATCAGTAAGATAGGGTGGAGGTTCCACTTCCACGTCACGCCGAAAGCGGCTGCAAAGATAAGTATGCTTTTGTAATCTATGAAATTTTCCTTGTTCATCAGCAATAGGGCAGCAGCAGCTATCAATGATACGGACATGGGCAGCAGTCCCGACATTGCCGCCTTGATGTATTTGTTGTCCTTGCATTTCACGAAGAAGTAAGAGATGAGCAATACCAGGATGAACGAGGGAAGACATACTGCAATGGTGGTCACGACAGCTCCCCACACGCTTTGAGTAACTGCATAGCCCACATAGGTGGCACTGTTGATGCCTATCGGACCAGGCGTCATCTGCGAGATGGCCACTACGTCCGTGAATTGTTGTAGGGTGAGCCAGTGATGGTGGTCCACCACCTCATATTGGATGAGGGACAACATGGCGTAACCGCCTCCGAAACCGAACATTCCGATTTTTAGATATACCAATATCAGCTGCCAATAAATCATATCTGTAATTTTCTCAGTTTATCTTTTAACCATAATGTATAGAGCATTCCTCCTGCAATTCCTGCAAGGACAATGTATACGGGGGATAGCCCGAATTGCCAGATGAGTATGGTGGCGATGGCTGGAAGCACCAGTTGCCAATACTTCAGCTTCAGTGCCCGTGCAGCCGAAATGCAGGGTATCACAATCAGTGCGACTACTGCCGGACGGATACCGTTAAAGATGCGTATCATCACCTGGTTGTCCTGAAAATGAGCGAAGAACATGGCTATCAGCATCATGATGACAAAAGAGGGGAGGATTGTGGCAAGTGCACACACCAGGCTACCTTTTACTTTATGCAGCTTGTAGCCGACGAATATGGATATATTGACAGCAAAAACACCGGGAAGTGACTGGGTCAACGCAAACATTTCCATGAAATCTTCTTTACTCATCCATCTCTTTTTTACGATTTCCCGTTCAATGAGAGGTATCATAGCGTATCCGCCACCGATAGTGAACATTCCTATCTTGGCAAAGGTCATAAAAAGCAGTAAATATTTCATTATTTCTCTTCGGGTGACTTTCTTTTGCAAAGAAACCCAAATTAATCAACATATACAAATTAGGGGGATAATATTTATTTATTAATATTTTATATTGCAGGGCTATATTCTTAAATCTATTTAAAAGGAGAATATTCCGTCGTAAATAAGCTTTATCTTTAACACGTAATTACAAATAATATAAATGTAGATATGATACAGATAGTGCAATTACATGGTACGGATAAAAAGCTGTACGAGCTTGTAGCCCCTTTGGTTATGAGCCCGGAAGTGCTGAAACAGAACTACAATTACCCTTTCCGGACATCGGAAGAGTACGAGTGGTTTGTTGCTCTGGATAATAAACATGTTGTAGGTTTTGTGCCGGTGGAGCACAAGAAGTATGAATGTGTCATCAACAACTATTATATTAAGGAAAGGAATGTTGACACGCTAAAATTGCTTCTGGAAAAGGTACTTGAGAAGCAGGGCGAGGAGAGTAGTCTGACGGCTGTTAGCTTTGTTGAAGATAGGGATGTCTTCAGCGAGCTGGGCTTTTTGGAAGACAAGGTATGGACCCGTTATGTGAAAATGAAGAAAAACTGATAATTATGGCTGCACCCAAAAATGTGTATGAACTGGCGCAAGAACGTCTTGATGTGATTTTTAGGGAATTTGACACGATATGCGTCTCTTTTTCGGGAGGAAAAGATAGTGGAGTGTTGCTGAATTTGTGCATAGACTATATCCGCCGGAACCGGCTGAACCGTAAACTGTGTGTATTCCATATGGACTATGAGATACAGTACAGCATGACCATTGATTATGTGGACCGGGTATTGGAGGCGAATAAGGATATATTGGAGGTGTATCGTGTTTGTGTGCCTTTCCGTGTAACGACTTGTACGTCGATGTACCAGAGTTACTGGCGTCCGTGGCAGGAGGATTTGGAGGACATTTGGGTAAGGAAGATGCCGAAAGGCTGCCTCACTAAAGAGACGTTTCCTTTCTACACTCCCGAAATGTGGGATTATGAGTTCCAGATGCACTTTGCCAAATGGCTGCATGAGAAGAAGGATGGAGTGCGTGCCTGCTTTCTCATAGGCATCCGTACGCAAGAGAGTTTTAACCGCTGGCGCAGCATCCATCTGAACCGGAAGTATCAGATGTACCACAATTACCGCTGGACCTCGAAGATAGGCAATGACATTTTCAATGCTTATCCCATTTATGATTGGAAGACGACGGATATCTGGACGGCCAATGGCAAATTCGGCTTTGACTATAACCATTTGTATGACCTATATTATAAAGCCGGAGTCAATATCGAACGCCAGCGTGTGGCAAGCCCTTTTCTTTGTGAGGCACAAGAGAGCCTGAAGCTGTATCGTGTCATCGACCCGAATACTTGGGGAAGAATGATAGGGCGGGTCAACGGGGTGAACTTTACCGGTATTTACGGAGGGACGCGTGCTATGGGGTGGCAGACGGTCCGACTGCCCGAAGGGTATACGTGGAAAGGCTTTATGCAGTTCCTGCTTTCCACCTTGCCGGAAGAGACCCGGAGGAACTACTTGAAAAAGCTTACCGTCAGCATTGAATTCTGGCGTACAAAAGGGGGCTGTCTGGCTGACGAGACCATCCAGAAGCTGAGGGATGCAGGAGTGTCCATTGAAGTGATAAATACCACGAATTACAAGACAAACAAGAAGCCGGTGCGCATGGATTATCTGGATGATATTGACATCGCGGAATTCCGGGAAATTCCCACTTATAAGCGGATGTGCATATGCATCCTGAAGAATGACCATGCCTGCAAGTACATGGGTTTTGCCTTGAACAAGGAAGAGGCATACAAAAGAGACAAGATAATGGAACAATTCAAAAATATGATGTTATGAGCGTAGATAAAAGTCCGGTATATAATGTAAAGGCAATTCCAATAGAGAAAATACAAGCAAACGATTACAATCCGAATGTAGTGGCACCGCCCGAAATGAAGCTTCTGGAGCTTTCCATCTGGGAAGATGGTTTCACCATGCCTTGTGTCTGTTACTATGATGAGGAAGAGGATAACTACATCCTGGTGGACGGTTACCACCGTTATCAGGTGTTGAAGACATCCAAAAGAATTTATCAGCGCGAAAACGGGTTGCTTCCCGTGGTCGTGATTGACAAGGAACTTTCCAACCGTATGGCGTCCACTATCCGTCATAATCGTGCCCGTGGTACGCATAATATCGAGTTGATGTGCCATATTGTTGCGGAATTGGACAGAGCCGGTATGTCTGATGAATGGATAATGAAGAATATCGGAATGGATCGCGACGAAGTGTTGCGTTTAAAGCAAATTTCGGGTCTGGCAGACTTGTTTGCGAACAAGAACTTCAGCATTCCGGATAAGAAAGAAGAGTATGTGGCGGATAAATAAATGAATATTTCAGGGGTGGATTTTTTAATCTGCCTCTTTATATTCATTAACAAGTGAAATATTTCGTTGCAAACTTGCATAATTTAGTCAAATCGCCTACATTTGTCAGCATCAAAACAAACAGAATAGGTCCTATGTGCTTTAAGGCACTATAAAAAACATTACATGAAGAAAATTTTGGTTAGTGGCGGTGCTGGTTTTATAGGTTCTCATCTTTGTACCCGATTGATAAACGACGGGCATCAGGTGATTTGTCTGGATAATCTTTTCACCGGTTCGGAAGGAAATATCACTCATCTGAAGAGCAATCCCCGCTTTGAATTTGTACTGCATGATGTGGAAACCCCTTATGAGGCAGATGTGGACGAAATCTATAATCTGGCTTGTCCTGCTTCTCCCATCCACTACCAATATGATGCCATTAAAACCATCAAGACTTCTGTATTGGGCGCCATCAATATGCTGGGACTGGCCAAAAAGACGAATGCCAAGATATTGCAGGCTTCTACCAGCGAAGTGTACGGTGACCCCGTTATTCATCCCCAAGTGGAAAGTTATTGGGGAAATGTAAATCCAATTGGCCTCCGTTCTTGTTATGATGAAGGGAAGCGTTGTGCCGAGACATTGTTTATGGATTATCACCGCCAGAATGGAGTGCGGATCAAGATTATCCGTATATTCAATACGTACGGTCCTCGGATGTTGCCGAATGACGGACGGGTGGTTTCCAATTTCGTGGTTCAAGCATTGCAGAACCAGGATATTACGATATACGGTTCGGGTAATCAGACGCGAAGTTTCCAATATGTAGATGACTGTATAGAAGGTATGGTGCGGATGATGAACACGGAGGACGATTTTATCGGTCCGGTAAACTTGGGAAATCCGAATGAATTCTCCATATTGGAACTGGCAGAAAAGGTCATTAGGCTGACGAATTCCAAGTCGAAACTGATTTTCAAGCCACTGCCTCATGACGATCCCAAACAGCGTCAGCCGGACATCACTCTGGCAAAGGAAAAGTTGGGCTGGGAACCGACTATAGAGCTGGAAGAGGGTTTACAGTATATAATAGAGTATTTTAAGGAATATCGTTCCTAACTAAATAGTAATTTTGATAACGGGAAAAACAATATAGAAAGATGAACATGGAAATAAATCCTTCCGAGTACAAGATCCTCATCGTTGACGATGTGATGTCAAACGTTTTATTGTTGAAAGTGCTTTTGACAAACGAGAAATTCGCAATTGCTACTGCGAGTAACGGGCGGCAGGCGTTGGAGCAGGTGGAAAAGGAAAATCCTGACTTGGTTTTGCTTGATGTAATGATGCCGGACATGAGTGGTTTTGAAGTAGCTCAACATTTAAAGTCAAATCCGCAGACTGCTGAGATTCCGATCATCTTTCTGACTGCACTGAATAGTACGGCAGATATTGTGAAAGGTTTTCAAGTAGGAGCGAATGATTTCATCTCCAAGCCTTTCAATAAGGAGGAACTGATTATCCGGGTTACCCACCAAATATCTTTGGTAGCTGCCAAGCGGCTGATTTTGAGTAAAACGGAAGAACTGCAACGTACCATTGCCGGGCGTGACAAGCTTTATTCGGTGATTGCCCATGACCTGCGCTCTCCTATGGGTTCCATAAAGATGGTGCTGAACATGCTGATACTGAACTTACCGGCTGAGAAAATAGGTATCGAAATGTACGAGCTTCTGACGATGGCCAATCAGACAACAGAGGATGTGTTCTCGTTGCTGGATAACCTGCTGAAATGGACAAAGAGTCAAATCGGTAAGTTGAACGTGGTTTATCAGGATGTGGACCTCGTCGAAGTGACAGACGGTGTCATTGAGATTTTCAGTATGGTGGCAAGCCTGAAGAAGATAAGAATCCACGAGATGAAACCGGAAAAAATGATGGTCAACGCTGATATTGACATGCTGAAGACAGTGGTCCGTAACTTGTTGAGTAATGCCATTAAGTTCAGTAAGGAGAACTCAGAGGTACTGGTGAAGATGGAGGAAGTAGATGGTATGGCAGTTGTCAGCGTCCAGGATTATGGCTGTGGCATCAGCGAGGAGGGGCAGAAGAAGTTGTTGCATACTGATACGCATTTCAGCACGTTCGGCACGAACAACGAAGAAGGCTCGGGACTGGGCTTGTTGCTATGCAAGGATTTTGTCGTGAAGAATGGCGGTAAACTGTGGTTTACTTCCAAGGAAGGCGAAGGCTCCATATTCAGCTTCTCTATTCCGGTGAAGAAGTGATAACGAAGAAAATAGAACGGATGGTCCGTTGAAGTAAAACAGACCATCCGTCAGACTCAAATAGACCGTCTGTTACGGTCGTGCAGACCATCTGTTTCTTATGAACGGATGGTCTGTTTTTTTATCTCTTACACAGACTGCGGAAATCGCAATATTCACATTTCCGGGTATCCTCTGTTTGGCTGAATGTTTCTTCTTGGCTGAATATCTCCTGCAGGAGTCCGTGCAGCCGTTCGCGAAACTCGTCTTCGAAGAAAGCGAAGTTGTTGACCGGTACCTTGGGTTGTCGCGGCGCTCCCATTTCGATGACCGGGGAGTAGCTTTCGGAAGCTGCCCGGTGGATGTAAAGTAGGGAAGGGGCTACCTTCAGCGATTGCTTGCGGCAGAGGATGGCGGCGTACAGAAACGTCTGGAAAATATAGTTGGGACGGTTGTCGGCGGGAGTAAACAGTTGTTCTATATTTTCAGGAGTCTTGGGAGTACCGCCTGTCTTGTAGTCCACGATACGTAGCGTGTCTCCTTTGCTGTCCAGGCGGTCGATGGTACCGCCTATCTGTAAGGCAAGCTTTCCTTGCGGAGTATCTATTTCCATCATTTCTCTGACGTCCTGTTCCATACCCTCCATACGGAACGGGGCATATTGCAGGTCATTGCGCAGAAGCTGGCGCAGGTAAGAGGCAATGACTTTGGAATGGATAAGCTGCGTACCGTTATATTCCGGTTGCTCCGTAAGGGGCACATGGAAGAACTTTTCTTTAAAAGCATTGTCCACATAGGCTTGCAGGCGGACATCGTCTTTCAGTAACTGTTCCAGGTCTTCTTTACGTATTTCCCGTCCGTTGGTTGTCAGTTCGTTGTACACCAGTTCGGCAGAACGGTGGAAGATGGTGCCGAAGAGGGCGGAGTCTATTTCGGCGCTTACTTCATCGAGAGCCTTCAGGCCGGCTACGTATCGGTAGTAGAATTTCAGCCGGCAGTCCAGATAGGCATTGAGGGCAGAGGGGGAGAAGAACGCTTTGGGACGTCGGTGGATGTCGTAGGCGTCGAACATCTGTTGCAACATCTCCGGTGTCTTGTGAATCTCAATTTCCAGGGCTTGTTGTGGAGATTGTCCGGCTTCAAGGTACTCAAGGGAGATGTTGTGCGGCGACTCTACCAGGAATTGCAGCATGAAGCGGGACATCTCCCCGCGGTTCAGTCCGTCCGAAGAGATGTTATATAATAAGGTGACGTTTTCTGCCCGTTGGATGAGGCGGTAGAAGTAGTAGGCATAGACGGCATTCTTGTGTTCTATGGTGGTCATGCCGAAGGCCTTCCTCAGGTTGTAGGGAATGAAGGAGGAGTCGCCTCCGGCTTTGGGCAATTGCCCTTCGTTGAGGGAGAGCATGATGAGGTTGCGGAAATCGAGGTTACGCGTTTCCAGCACCCCCATTACTTGCATGCCGATGGCGGGTTCTCCGTGGAAGGGAATGTTGGCAGAGGTAAGCAAGCGGTTCAGCAGTCGCTTCAGCGTGTCTGTGCGCACACCACTCAATTCGCCGGTCTCTATCAGGCTGAGCAGGCGGTTGACGAGGGTGTAGCTTTTGAACAGAGACTCGCGGTACAGCTGGTTGAAGATGTCTTCCACGTCTTTTTCCTGGCGGTAGAGGACGGCCACTTCGCGAAGCAGTTCGGTGAGGTAGCTGCATAGGGCGGCGATGCCGTTCTGTGGTGTAAAGACTTGTTCAAGGAATGCGTCCTGCTTCAGCTCCGAGGGAAGGGGATAGAAGCGGTTGTCCCGGGTAAGCTGTTTTTCCAGTGTTTCGGCATTGGGGGAAAGTTGCCGGGTGTAAGGGTGTTTCAGCAGCGTGATTACGGTTTCGTAGATGTATCGTCCGGTACCTGCATGGTAGCCGGTAGTCTGTAGCTCTACAAGGGCGTTGATAAAACTGTACACCGGAGTTTGGGCAAGGGGAAATCCCATTGTGATGTTGACGTTCTTTACCTCTGCCGGAATGGAGTGGAGGACGGGAAGCAGTAGGGATTCGTTGCAAAGGACAACGGCAGTGTCTTTGAATGAAGAAGGGGTTCTTAATTCTTCATTCCCCCTAATCCATTGCGGCAAGTAGCGGGCTTGTGCATTTTCGGTAGAAGCGGAGATAAAGCGTACGTTCTTGGGTTTCCGCAGTACATCAAAAGAAGTTTCGGGCAGTTGGTTGGGAAACAGCTTTAGGTTGCGGAGGATGAATTCGCCTGCTTCGTGGGTATAGGGCGGCTTTTGCTCAAGGGGAAGACGGGTGTAGAACACGTCGTAATCCCAATAGAACATTGCTTTCCCGGCATCCTGCAAGAGCTGGAAGAAACGGGTTTCTACTCTATTTAGCACGTTGAAGCCGACAAATACATAGCGGTCGTAGCGCAGTCGGTCGGTGTCGAGTTGCTCCATGACATTGCGGTACATCATGCCTTCGTAGGCGATGCCCAGTTCTGTAAGATTGCGGCGGTAGTGGCGGTAGATGTCGCCCAGTTTATCCCAGAGGGAGATGAATTTGGCTTTCAGCTCCGTGCGCTTTTCTATGGAAAAGTTCTGGAAGAACTGGCGGATGGCTTCTTCTTGTTCTTGGTCGAGGAAGTCGTAATTGTCCATAATGTTCTTCAGTTCTTGCAGGTTGCTGAAGAGTTTGTCGGCATCTACAAGGTTTTTGTCTACGTCATCGAAATCGCTGATGAGCAGTTCTCCCCAGAAGTAGAAGTCATCCAGAGTTTCTTCGCTGCGGGTCTCTTCGCGGAATACCTTATACAATTCGCATACCAGACGGATAGGGTCACCGGACTTCAATGGAGAGAGTTGCCGGAACAGTTCGCTGATGCTGACGTAGGCAGGCGACCACAAAGGGCGGTCCGTTTCAGTTGCCAGATATTCGTTGAAGAACAGACTGGCACGTTTGTTGGGGAAAACGATGGCGGTGCGCGAGAGGTCGTTTCCTATTTTGGCGTAAAGGTCGCGGGCGACCAGTTGGAGGAATGTTTCCATGATTTAGTTGATAATTGATAATTAATAGTGGATGGGGAGTGAGTTATACCGGTTCTATGTTGTTCTCCTCTACATACCACAAGTAACCCCGTATATTTTCTGCGACATACCCCATGCGGACCAGCAGTTGCATGTATCCCTGCACCTGCTTGTTGTACTTCTTGTTTGGCTTTCCGAACTTGAAGTCCACCACTACGATTTCTTCGCCACGCATCATCACGCGGTCCGGGCGGCGTGTCCGCAGTTCACCGTTTTCCTGCCAGATGATGTCGCATTCATTGAATAGCTGCCACGTTCCTGAATACCAGTCCTTGACTTGAGGCAGGGAGAAAGCGCGTTGGGTGAGATTGCGTATTTCTTCTTCCGTCTCACTCCGTCCAATCACACCTTCAAAGACGAGCTGGCTGATGGCATTGTCAATGTCTTTTTCCGTTTCGATGGCAGAGAATAGGGTATGCAGCAAACGTCCCCGGTTGATGAAGCGCTGGCTGGACTCTGCTTTGTCCACTCCTGCTATGAAGTCTGCCGAACGGTTGGATTGCCGGAACTCGATGTCGTGGAGCATGCTCTCCATGTGGACGGGCAGTTTGACCGGCTTTTGCGAAAGTCTGTTGACTGGTTGCTGTTCGTAAACCTCAGGTTTACGTTCGCAGTATAGAGGTTTCTGTTCGTAGTATAGAGGTTTAGCTTCGTCGTTAGCAGGGTTGTCTGCGTCATGCTGTGAGACGGGGACGGGGGAAGGGCAAATCTTGCCGTTCTCATATATGGAAGCCTCTTCGTCCCAACTGCCTGCTCCGTCTTTGGCTATGTGGGGCAGGGTGTTGGCAAGGAGTTCGGATATGGTTCCCTTCTGTTCCTTCCGGCTCCAGAGGATGAGGTTCTTGCCGGCACGGGTAAAGGCCACGTACAGCAGATTCAGATTGTCTACCCACAGCTGAAGACGTTCGTGCAGATAGTCCTGCCGATATATGGATTCCGCCATGGTGGTGGAATAGTTCACCGGTACTAAGCTGATGGCATTATAAGGCTCTTCCGGTGGGGCGCACCACACCAGCTGGTTGTTGGTTTCGTTCTCTAGCTTCCAGTCGCAGAAGGGAATCAGTACGGTATGGAATTCCAGTCCTTTGGACTTGTGGATGGAGAGGATGCGTATGCCGTCCATCTCACCGCTGGGGATGGTTTTGCTGCAAAGGGTTTCGTCCCAGTAGCGGATGAAGCTGGCCAGTTCGGAAGAATTGCTTTGCAGATACTCCGTCACAGCATCGAAGAAGGAGAAGAGGTAGGCATCCTGCTTTTCAATGCGGCTCATGCCGAAGATGCTGAACAGTTCTTCCAGTAACTCATACAAAGGCATCAAGCGCAGCGTTTCCCGTCGGGAGGTAAAGGTTTCGGGCAGGGGAGTGGCTATGATGAATCCCGACTGCTCGTCATTTGTCATTTGTAATTTGTAATTCTCCATCAGTGCAGCCTCCGCAATCTTGTTCTCCGGATTCGATAGGCAGCGCAGGGCATCCATCAGCATGCAGATGGCAAGAGAGGCATCCAGACGGAAAGCTTCGTCGGACACGACAGAAAGATGCAGTTCTTTGTCAAAATAGTCGGCTATCGGCGGGATATTCTTGTTCTTGCGGACAAGGATGGTGATATCATTCAGTGTTACGCCCTCTTCCAGCAGCCGTTGCACCTCTTCTCCTAAAGCGAGAAGGGTCTGCTCTGTATAGTTGTGTTCATCGTCCGGTTCCAGGAAGGTGGCTTTTACGTAGCCGTACTCCGTGCTCTTGGGCGATTCCTGCACTACGTCGGCATAAGCGCGTTTCAGGGGTAGGCAATCCTCTTTCAGTTCGTTCAGGTGTAATGCATTGAGGTAGTCTATGGCAGCGGTAAATACCTGGTTGTTGAAACGGATAATGTTGGTTTCGCTACGCCGGTTTGTTTTTAGGGTTTCCACACGGACGGGGAAGGAGTTTAAGTTTAATTCTTTATTTCCCAAGCTGTTCAGTATTCCCCAGTCCCCGTTCCGCCAGCGGTAGATGGACTGCTTCACATCTCCCACAATCAGACTGTCGGCTCCTTGCGAAAGTCCTTCGAGCAACAGCAGACGGAAGTTGTCCCATTGCATGCGGCTGGTGTCCTGGAATTCGTCAATCATGACGTTGCGTATGTTGGCGCCGATTTTCTCGAAGACGAACGAAGAGTCACCCTCGCGCACCAATTTGTGCAGCAGGGCGTTGGTGTCCGAAAGTAGAAAGCGGTTATGTTCTCGGTTTAGTGTACGTACCTCCTCGTCAATATGGTTGAGGAGTTGTAGTTTGTTGAGATGCTGGAGCGAGAGACGGCAACTGTTCAGGGTGCGGTTGCGTTGCGGACGCATTCTTTCGGCTTCCTGCAGTAGAGGTATCAGGCTGGTTTTTGCCAGACAGATGATGTCGTCCTTTCGTGAGGATGTTTTCGTTGCCCAGTTTTTTGCATCTGCCAGGCTGTTTTGCAGGGTGGCGTTCAGCACATCTTTGTCAGACAGTCTGCCGTCGCGCAGTTTGCGGAAGTAACTGCCGATGCCTCGGGCACCTCCTTTCAAGTCTTCGGGAGTGAGGGCATGCCCTTCCAGTTCGCCTTCAAACTGGTCGTAGAAACTTTTCATCTGTTCCAGAGCCTCGGTTTCCATATCGCGCAGCACATCCCGGTAGAGTTTCAGCGTGTTCGGAGTACGAAGGCATTGCCGTAGTTTTTCTCCGCGTTCTATGTAGCTTTCATCGAAGATGTTTCGTCCGAAACTTTTCACCTCATTCGATACGTTCCAGCGTTTGTCGTCGCGGATGCGCTCGTCGATGTAGTCCAGCAGCCATGCCAGCACGGGAGAGGTGGGGGTAAGCTTCTCGATGAGGCTGTCTACGGCATCACTCAGCACTTCACTGTTGTTCAGCTCTATGTTCAGGTTAGGACTCAGCTCTAGTTCGCGGGCAAGGTTGCGCATCACGGATTGAAAAAAGGAGTCGATGGTTTCCACGCGGAAACGGCTGTAGTCATGCAGCATGTATTGCAGTGCTATGCCGGCCCGTTGACGAATCTCTTTGTCCGTCAATCCGCCCCCGCCTTCTCCTTTAATTTTTAATTTATAATTTTTAATTCTCTCCAGATATGCTTCGGAAGAAGGTGCTCCCTTCCAGATACCGTAAAGCTGTGTCAGTATGCGCTCCTTCATCTCTGCCGTAGCCTTGTTGGTGAAGGTTACGGCAAGTATCTGCCGGTAGGCATGTGGATTGATTATCAAATGCTTGATGTATTCCACAGCCAGCGTAAAGGTCTTGCCTGAGCCGGCAGAGGCTTTGTATACTAATAATTCCATGTAATTTGCTGCATTGAGTATGTATCTGCAAACGTACACAAAAATAATGAGAAAAATAAATGCTTCCCTGCTTTCTCTTATAGAAAGAAGCGGGAAGCATCCATTATTGAGGGGCTATGTGTAGGGGCTGTGCTACATTACCGGTGTCTGGAAAAGAAATACAAATCCTTTGCTGTCTTTCAAATCCTTTATGGCATCTCCGGCATATATTTCTCCGTTTGTCAGTGAGAGTTTCTTGATTCCTGCATTCGGGCTAAAATCGATTTTCTTCAAGTCGAGCCAGAATAAGTTAGGGGTCAGTGTGGACTCAAAATAATATACTTTGTTCTTCTGGTCGGATACAGAACGCCAACGGGTGGAGGAGATATGGGGCTTGTCCGGTGTGGTGATACCGAACGGTACAGAAACATTGCGCATTACGCTCAATACACTGGGTACGGCAATCTTTGCATCCGCTGTTTGCGGAATGGCATTGATGTAGAACGATGCGCGTACAAAGCGGTCACTGGAGCGGTTGGTTCCCGGCAACATATTCAGTCCGCCTACCTCTTTCCAATAGTCGTTGATAGCCAGCTGGAGTTCATATTTGGGAGAGTTGGTCATTACTTGATACTGCTTACCTTCATGTATCTCAAGGTTTCCGTCTATGTATTCCAGGACAGCCGTGTTTCCGGTTTCATCTGTGATGGCCAGATGCAGGGTGGAAGCGGCTCCGTTGGGCAGGTCTGGTGCATCAATGCGGAAGGATTCTTTTTTCAGTTCATCCACAGCTTCGCGTACGGTTGCAAAATTGTCGAGTACGTATTGCGTCCAGATACTGATGCCCATAATCGGGCGGTTGTCTCCCGGGCGGTGGTAAACGGACTCCGGAAGGAAGAGCAGGCTGGCAACCAGACCTTTCTCGTTCATACCGTCGCAGGTACCTATGTCATAACCGGCGGCAATGACGCTACCGTACTTGGAAGTCCAGTTCACTGTATTCCCTTTGTTGTAGCCTGCCCTTTGCATGCCTCTTGGGAATACATAGATGTTACTCATAAGGTCTTCTTTCCAGTCCATCGTACGTCCTGTAATGACTGTATTGTCAGGACCGATGTAGGTGGCTCGGGTACACGCTTCTGTTTGTTGCACACTCATGGAGGCTATGGCAGCCAGTGCAACAGCTATTGTCTTTATTGGTTTATTCATCTCGCTTTTGTCTTTATGAATTAATACTCTGTTTCATAGAATAACAAAAGGAGGGGAGTATAGTTTGAGAAAAAGAGGTGAAATCCCTTACTCGTCTTTTTCTTTCAGCAATTCCTCCATCTTCAGCACCTCGTCCCGATACTGTGCGGCTTCGATAAAATCGAGTTTCTTGGCAGCCTCCTGCATAAGCTTCTTGGTACGTTCGATACTCTTTTCCAGTTGCTTGCGGCTCATGTACTGTACTATAGGGTCGGCAGCCATCGTAGATGTACTTTCTTGTTCCACATAGGGGCGGGGAGTGCTGGAAGTGAACTTCTCGCTGCTGAGGACGGCTTCGCCGGAAGCCTCGTTGGTGGCAAACACATTGAGGTTCTTGGCTTTCTTGATTTGCTGTGGTGTGATGCCGTGCTCTTCGTTGTACTTCAACTGCTTCTCGCGACGGCGGTTGGTCTCGTCGATGGTCAGTTGCATGCTGTCCGTTATTTTGTCGGCATACATGATGACCATACCGTTCACGTTACGGGCGGCACGTCCGGCAGTCTGTGTCAGTGAGCGGTGGGAACGAAGGAAACCTTCCTTGTCTGCATCGAGAATGGCAACGAGAGAGACTTCAGGCAGGTCGAGTCCTTCACGCAGCAGGTTGACACCGACAAGTACATCGTAAATGCCCTCGCGCAAGTCACCCATAATCTTCACACGTTCCAAAGTGTCTACGTCGCTGTGGATATAATTACACTTCACGTTGTTGTTCAGCAGATATTCCGTCAGTTCTTCAGCCATTCGTTTGGTGAGGGTGGTGACGAGGGTACGCTCGTTCTTCTCGATGCGTACTTGGATTTCTTCCATCAGGTCGTCTATTTGGTTGTGGCTGGGACGCACCTCAATAATGGGGTCTAACAGTCCCGTCGGGCGGATGACTTGTTCTACTACGATGCCTTCGGATTTCATCAGCTCATAGTCTGCCGGTGTGGCGCTGACGTAAATCACTTGTTTGGCCATCTCTTCGAATTCATCGAATTTCAGCGGGCGGTTGTCCATGGCAGCCGGTAGGCGGAATCCGTACTCCACTAGGTTTATCTTGCGGGCGCGGTCACCTCCGTACATGGCACGTATCTGCGGGACGCTGACGTGGCTTTCGTCAATGACTATCAGGAAATCTTCGGGGAAGAAGTCCAGCAGGCAGTAGGGGCGGGTACCGGCAGCACGCCCGTCAAAGTAGCGAGAATAATTCTCAATGCCGGAGCAATGTCCCAATTCGCGTATCATTTCCATATCATAGGTCACCCGTTCCTGCAAGCGTTTGGCCTCGAATGGGCGGCCTTCGTTTTCAAACCATTGCACCTGCTTGTGAAGGTCATCCTCTATTTCGTGTATGGCACGCAACGTGGCTTCCTTGGTGGTCATGAAGAGGTTGGCGGGATAAATCTTGTAGGCATCGAACTTGGCGACGGTAACGCCGCTCATAGGGTCCACTTCCTCAATACTGTCTACCTCGTCTCCCCAAAAGGTGACGCGCAGCAAGTTGTCGGCGTAAGCCAGATAAATGTCCACCGTATCGCCTTTCACGCGGAAATTGCCGCGGTTCAGGTCAATGTCGTTGCGTACATAAAGACTGTCCACCAAGCGTCGCAGGAAGACATTGCGACTGAAATTCTTGCCTTGCTGTACTTCGATGACGTTGTTGTAGAAGTCTGCCGGATTCCCCATGCCGTATATGCACGAAACGGAGGATACCACCACTACATCTTTCCTGCCCGAAAGCAGGGCAGAGGTGGCGGCAAGGCGCAACTTGTCTATCTCGTCGTTGATGGCGAGGTCTTTTTCTATATAGGTGTCCGATGATGGCAGGTAGGCTTCGGGCTGATAGTAGTCGTAGTAGGACACATAGTATTCTACGGCATTGTTCGGGAAGAATCCCTTGAACTCGCTGTACAACTGGGCAGCCAGCGTCTTGTTGTGGCTCAATATCAGCGTTGGCTTGTTGATGTTGGCAATGACGTTGGCTATGGTGAATGTCTTTCCGGACCCGGTGACACCGAGTAATGTTTGTGCAGGAAGTCCCTCATGCACGCCCTCGGTCAGCTGTGCGATGGCTTCCGGCTGGTCACCGGTAGGTTGGTAGGCGGATGTCAGTTCGAATTTGTTCATTTTCTCTTCTTAGAAGCGGCAATATTCGGTAAAATCTTTGAGATAAACAAAATTTTTTTGTTTACTTTGCAGCTATATTGATAACAACCATTAATAATTGTAATACAACGAAGAACATGATTTGGAATGAAAGCATCGAATGCATGGATCGCGAAAGCCTTCGTAAAATCCAGAGCATTCGTCTCAAAAAGACTGTGGAGCGTGTGTATCATGACACTCCTTTTTATCGTAAGAAAATGCAGGAACTGGGAGTTACTCCCGATGACATAAACAGTATAGATGATATTGTAAAACTGCCTTTTACTACCAAGTACGACTTGCGGGACAATTATCCCTTCGGCCTCTGTGCCGTACCTATGAGCCAGATTGTGCGTATTCATGCCTCTTCCGGCACAACCGGAAAACCCACTGTGGTAGGCTATACCCGAAAAGACCTTTCAGCATGGTCCGAATGCCTTTCACGGGCCTTTACCGCCTATGGTGCCGGTAGCTCGGATATTTTCCAGGTGTCCTACGGTTACGGACTTTTTACCGGTGGACTGGGTGCGCATGCCGGTGCCGAGAATATCGGCGCTTCCGTCATCCCGATGTCCAGCGGCAATACGGAGAAGCAGATTACACTGATGCATGATTTCGGTTCTACCGTACTTTGCTGCACGCCCTCATACGCCCTCTATCTGGCAGATGCCATCAAAGACTCCGGTCTTCCCCGTGAAGAGTTTAAGTTGAAAGTGGGAGCCTTCGGCGCCGAGCCGTGGACCGAAAGTATGCGTCGGGATATTGAAACCAAGCTGGGTATCAAGGCATTTGATATTTATGGGCTTAGTGAGATTGCCGGCCCCGGTGTAGGTTACGAATGCGAGTGCCAGCACGGTACCCACCTCAATGAAGACCATTACTTCCCCGAGATTGTAGACCCGAAGACCCTCGAACCGGTTGCCCCTGGAGAAACCGGCGAATTGGTGTTCACTCACCTTACCAAAGAGGGGATGCCGCTGTTGCGCTACCGTACCAAGGACCTCACCGCCCTGCACTACGATAAGTGCTCCTGCGGACGTACACTGGTTCGTATGGACCGCATCTTGGGACGTAGTGATGACATGCTGATTATCCGTGGTGTCAACGTGTTCCCCACGCAGATAGAGTCCGTTATCCTCGAAATGCCGGAGTTCGAGCCTCACTACCTCTTGCTGGTAGACCGCAAGAACAATACCGACACCATGGAGTTGCAGGTTGAGGTTCGTCCCGAATACTATTCCGATGAAATCAACAAGATGCTGGCTCTGAAGAAGAAGCTTGTGACCCGCCTGCAGAGCGTACTCGGTCTCGGCGTAGATGTCCGTTTGGTAGAACCGCGCAGTATTGAGCGCAGCGTAGGCAAAGCCAAGCGCGTCATCGACAACCGCAAATTGTAAATCGCCAAATTGTACATGGTAAATCGTAAATCGTCAAATAGTAAATAAACCTATGGTAGCAAAACAACTTTCCATTTTTCTGGAGAACAAGTCCGGTCGCCTCACAGAGGTGACTGAAGTTCTTGCAAAAGAAGGTGTCAACCTTTCTGCTCTATGTATTGCAGAGAATGCCGATTTCGGTATCCTTCGTGGCATTGTTTCCGAACCGGATAAAGCATATAAGGCTTTGAAAGATAATCACTTCGCAGTGAACGTAACGGATGTAGTAGGCATCAGTTGTCCCAATATTCCCGGCTCATTGGCGAAAGTGCTCCGTTTCCTCTCCGATGAAGGCGTGTTCATCGAGTACATGTATTCCTTTGCCAATGGTGAAACGGCCAATGTCATCATCCGTCCCAACGACATGGATAACTGTATCCGTGTATTGACAGAAAAAAAGGTCGATTTGCTGGCGGCAAGCGAACTCTATAAACTGTGAAAACGAAGGATTAGGGAGGAAGGATTAGGGATGAGGGCTATGCAGTTGATAGCACAGTCACTAATCCCTAATCCTTCACCATTCATCCCTAATTCCTGCCCGTTCGTCTGGTTTTTGAAAAATTAAGGCTCGTATCGTTGCTTTATTCGATGCGAACCTCTATCTTTGCGCATTATTTGAACAAAAGTAATGAAGAAGAACATCCTAATAACTCTGCTTGCAGCATTGCTGCTCTCCTCGTGTGGAGAATACAACAAATTGCTGAAAAGCACAGATTACGAATACAAGTACGAAGCGGCAAAAAATTACTTCGCAAAAGGCCAGTACAACCGTGCTGCTACTTTGCTCAATGAATTGATTGCCATTCTCAAAGGTACTGATAAGGCGGAGGAATCCCTCTATATGCTGGGCATGAGTTACTATAACCAAAAGGATTATCAGACTGCTGCGCAGACTTTCATTCAATACTACAACGTTTATCCCCGCGGCACATTCACTGAACTGGCACGTTTTCATGCCGGTAAAGCTCTATATTTGGATACTCCGGAGCCGCGTTTGGACCAATCCGGTACGTATAGCGCCATCCAGCAGTTGCAGATGTTTATGGAATACTTCCCGCAAAGCTCCAAGAAAGAAGAAGCGCAGAACATGATATTTGCCTTGCAGGACAAGCTGGTGATGAAGGAGTATCTGTCTGCAAAACTTTATTATAATATGGGTAATTATCTGGGCAACAACTATCAGGCTTGCGTTATCACTGCGCAGAATGCTTTGAAGGATTATCCCTATACCAACCTACGTGAAGATTTATCCATTCTTATCTTGCGTGCCAAGTATGAGTTGGCTGTGTATAGTGTGGAAGATAGAAGAGCCGAACGTTACCGTGAAGCGGTGGATGAATGTTATGCCTTTAAAAACGAATTCCCTGAAAGCAAGTATACGAAGGAAGCCGACCGAATCTTCAAGGAGTCACAGAAAATGCTGGGCGAGGGAGGCGAAGAACAAGAGTAATTAGTAATTAATAATTTGTAATTAATACTATAGATAAATTTATGGATTACAGAAAGACAAATGCTCCTACTACTACGGTGACCCGTGATATGATGGAGTTGTGTGAGGATACCGGTAATGTATACGAAAGCGTAGCGATTATCGGAAAACGTGCCAACCAGATTAGTGTGGAAATCAAAAACGACCTTTCCAAAAAGCTTGCTGAGTTTGCCTCTTACAATGACAATCTGGAAGAAGTGTTCGAAAACCGGGAACAGATTGAGATTTCCCGCTATTACGAAAAACTGCCGAAGCCGACATTGATTGCAACACAAGAGTATGTGGAAGGTAAGATTTATTATCGCAATCCGGCTAAGGAAAAAGAAAAATTGCAGTAATGATACAGCGTATTCAATCTGTTTATTTGTTGTTGGTAACCGTCCTGCTGGTTGTGGCCATCTGCATGCCCGTAGGACAGTTCATCGGAGCGGACGGAGTGACGGCGCATGTTTTCAAGCCTCTGGGAGTGGCTTTGGCCGACGGAGGATTTCAGTCTACTTGGGGCTTGTTCGGAATATTGTTGCTCAGTGCACTGGTTGCCTTCTGTACGATATTCCTTTTCCGTAACCGTATGTTACAAATACGCATGACGATTTTCAGCAGCATCCTGCTGATAGGTTACTACATAGCCTTCTGCGTATTTATGTTTATTTTGAAGGGCGATTTGGATGCCACGGCTTTCCAGCTTGGATGGGCGCTTTGCCTTCCGGTGGTAGCCATCATCCTCAACTATCTGGCCTTCCGTGCCATCTACAAAGATGAGGTGATGGTGAAGGCTGCAGACCGTTTAAGAAGATAAGAAGGTTTATCTACTTGATAATAACAAAAGGCAGACCACGTATTTCATTCGGGATACGTGGTCTGCCTTTTTTATCGTTTCTGCTTGGGGTTCAGCCGTTCCCATTATACTGTTCCCATTAGAGGAGATAGTCGTTCCTACGAGTGAAACGGGTGTTTCCCTACAAGCATTACTTCTTCAAGTCAAAGAGATAAGTTACCTTGGCCGTAATGACTCCGTGTGCGGAGCGCGAGAAAAAGTCCTTCTTGGTGCTGCCATAGAAATCGGACAAAGCATAGTAGTATCTTCCTTCTACAATGAAATTGCCTGCCTTGGTGCGTAGTTCTATGCCTGCTCCACCTGCAATGCCGTAGTCGAATTTGTTGTCTATGGCTTTGCCGTGCTGTTCCACGGTGATGTTGGTGTAGGAGTCTGCTACAGTGCCGTCCCAGTCGCCGTCTATCTTTTCGCTGTCGCCAAGCAGGAAGCCTATCTGCGGACCGGCATGGATGAAGAATTGCAGACCGCGGTCCTTGCCGAAGGCCAGATGTGCCAGGAAGGGTATTTCCACATAGTTCATGGTGCGTGTGTAGCTCAGTGTGGGATAGTCCTCATAGTACTCGTCCCAACCGTGCTGCGAGAAGTTCAGCTCGATTTGTGCACCGCAAATCATGCTGAAATATTTCTCGGAGATATATCGGGCTGTCACACCACCGTTGATGCCCATCAGATTCTTCTGCTTGATAGAGGGAGAGAAGCTTACGCTATTCAGATTGATGCCTCCATTGACGCCCACAGCGAAGTTGTGGCGTTGCTCGCCCACCTGCGCATGCAGGGGCAATATACATGCACACATCAGCAGGGCGAATATGATGATTGTTCTCAGGTTCATGCTATAAGTTATAAGTTACAAGCTACAAGCTACGAGTTAATAGTTATATAGTGGATTATCAGATGATTAATCATTAATCCCTAATCATTAATCAAAGTCCAGCTTCACCAGCTCAAAATTCTTGGTGAAGTGCACAAAAAACACTTTCTTGTTGATGAAGCCCCCCCAGTTGTTTACCCGTTGGAACTTGAAGCCGGTCTGGATGGGCACCAGGTCCAGCCCCTGCATGTTCTTCTCGAAGGAAGAGCCATAGCGCGCAAGTCCTTTCAGGAAGAAATAACCGGTATCGAAGCCCAACATGCCGAATTTGGGATAGCGTTCGTCCATCTCCTTGCCATACCATCTGCGGTAGCTCTTGGTGAAGTTGATGGCGGCAGGAAGCAGGTTGTTGGTATAGAAAGAGGAATAGAAATAGGTGTCCAGTTCGAAGAAGGCTTCCAGGTGGTCTTTGGTGTAGGTCTGCCACTCCGGATAGCCGAACAGATGGACACGGCTTTCGGGTTGCTCGCGTACCAACAGCGTCAGTTGGGGAAGTATCTTAATCAATGTCAGGTTGCTGCCGGATGTGGGGATGAAGATATTCTCACGGTCCGTGCGTAATACTGTTTTCAGGGATTCTACAGTGACATCCTCTTTCAGGCTCTTCATCGGGATGGAACGGTTGCGCAGTTCGTCTTTCAGTCCCTTGATGAATTCTGCCTTGTCCTTGGCGCCCTGGCTGGCTTCAATGAAGATGACGTTGGCGTTGGGGAACTGGCGCACAAAGTGGTCGTACACCTCGGAGTACAGATAGGATTGGGGAGTATTTATCTGATAGACCGCCGGATTCTGGAATACCGTGTTGTCTTTCGATGTGAATGGTATCACCAGACGTGTGTCTTGTTTCTTGGCAAATTCGGCCAGCGGCTCGATGTGCTGTTGGTACAGAGGCCCGAATATGATGTCCATGTCCTTCATCTCGCTTTTGCCCAGAATGGAGTTCAGCGAGGCACTTTCGGGGCCCGAATTGTAAGTGTACAAGTCAATGGAAGTGCCGGTACGTTTCAGGCTGTCTACGGCCATCAGCAGGCCTTCGTAGTATTCCACCATACGGGAGGACTCACTCTTCGATACCCCGTCCAAAAAGGGGAGGATGACGGCAGCCTTGATGGTGCTGAAACGCTCTGTCTCTTTTCTGTTTTCGCGGAACAGCTCGCTGTTGGTAGGCGTGGCCTGCAACTGCGCGCTTTGCTCCGTCTGTGCCTTGGGGTAGGGGATGCAGAGGAAGGTTCCCTTCTTTATTTTGTTCTCGCCTTTCAGCTCCGGATTGGCGGCAATCAGCTCGGCTTCGCTGATGCCGTATTCGCGGCTGATGCTGAATACGGTTTCTTTTCGTTTCACCTTGTGCATGTCGCGGCAGCGCGACTCTATGGGACCGGGAATATTGTTGTTGGCAACCACTGTGTTGTTGCTCAGTGTCTCGGTCGGGGCCATGGTTTCGGCCTCGGTTGTGGAAGGAATGAGGATGACTTGTCCGATACGGAAATTCTCGGCGCTCAGTCCAGGGTTGGCGTCACAGATGGCTTTGGCAGATACATTGTATTTCACGGTCAGCCGGTAGAGGGTCTCGCCGGATGCGATGGTGTGGTATGTTTCTTTTTGTGCGTTGGCGGCACTGCGGGGGATACGCAGCATGCGTCCGATGAATATTCTCTCGTCACTGCCGGGATTCAGTTTGATGATGTCTGCCTGGCTGACGCCGTACATGCTGGCGATGGAGTAGAGACTTTGTCCTTTTTCGATGGTATGCAGGAAATAAGATTGGTTCTCTTGTGCCACTGCACCCAGCGTGCATGCGCCGGCAAGCAGCAGGGAGCAGATAATGCGGTTAATCGTTTTCATTCAGTAATCGTTGGTTTATGTTTACAATTTCCCAAAGTAGCTGCAAAGGTACGAATATTGTGGCATTTCTGCCAAAGGATTGCGTTAAGAAATAATATTGTGCATTTCAAAACTGAAAAATAGCGCTTTTCGGCTGATATTCGGGGGGAAACAGTTATTTTTGCAGTTAAAACGATAGGATAAATTAACATGCAAGAAGAAACAGAATATATCAATGTATATGGTGCGCGCGTGCACAACCTTAAGAATATCGATGCCGAGATTCCCCGTAACAGCCTTACGGTGATTACCGGACTGAGCGGAAGCGGCAAGTCCTCGCTGGCATTCGATACTATCTTTGCCGAAGGGCAGCGCCGCTATATCGAGACTTTTTCGGCATACGCCCGCAACTTCCTGGGGAACCTGGAGCGTCCGGACGTGGACAAGATAACGGGACTGAGCCCGGTTATCTCCATCGAGCAGAAAACCACCAACAAGAATCCGCGCTCCACCGTGGGCACTACCACCGAGGTGTACGATTACCTGCGTCTGCTCTATGCCCGCGCCGGCGACGCCTACTCCTACCTCTCGGGCGAGAAGATGGTGAAGTACACCGAAGAGCAGATACTGGACCTCATCCTGAAAGACTATAAAGGAAAGCGCATCTACATCCTTGCCCCGCTGGTGCGGGGTCGTAAGGGACACTACAAGGAGCTTTTCGAGCAGGTGCGCAAGAAAGGCTACCTCTACGTGCGTGTGGACGGCGAGGTGTGCGAAGCCCTGCCCAGTATGAAGCTGGACCGCTACAAGAACCACGATGTGGAGGTAGTGATAGACAAGCTTGTGGTGGCAGATAAGGACGACACGCGCCTGAAGAACAGCGTAGCCACCGCCATGCGCCAGGGCGACGGGCTGCTGATGATACTCGATGCGCAGACCGACAGCGTGCGCCATTACAGCAAGCGGCTGATGTGTCCCGTGACGGGCTTGTCCTATCGGGAACCGGCACCGCACAACTTCTCCTTCAACTCCCCGCAGGGCGCATGCCCCAAGTGCAAAGGGCTGGGGGTGGTGAGCCAGATTGACATCGACAAGGTGATTCCCGACCGCGAGCTCTCCATCGCCGGAGGTGCCATCGCACCCTTGGGGAAAGCCAAGAACAGCATGATTTTCTGGCAGATTACCGCCTTGCTGGAGAAGTATGAGGCAACGCTGAAAACTCCGGTGAAGGAGCTGCCGGAGGATGCACTGGACGAGGTGCTCTACGGCTCGGACGAGCGCATCAAGATAAAGAGTTCGCTGATAGGCACCTCTTCCGACTACTTCGTGACGTTTGAGGGTGTCATCAAATACATTCAGATGTTGCAAGAGAAGGATGCTTCCGCCACGGCGCAGAAGTGGGCGGACCAGTTTGCCAAGACTGCCGTTTGTCCGGAGTGCCATGGCGCCAAGCTGAACAAGGAAGCGCTTTCGTTCCGCATCCACGACAAGAACATCTACGAACTGTCCACAATGGACATTAGCGAGCTGTATGACTGGCTATCTGCCGTAGACCCGCATCTCAGCAGCAAGCAGCAGCAGATTGCCGGTGAAATCCTGAAGGAAATCCGTACGCGGCTCAAGTTTTTGCTCGATGTCGGTCTGGATTATCTTTCGCTGAACCGTAGTTCCGTCAGCCTTTCCGGTGGTGAAAGCCAGCGTATCCGCCTGGCTACGCAGATAGGTTCACAGCTGGTGAATGTGCTGTATATATTGGATGAGCCGAGTATCGGCCTGCACCAACGCGACAACCAGCGCTTGATACACTCTTTGAAGGAACTGCGCGACATTGGCAACTCCGTCATTGTGGTGGAGCATGACAAGGACATGATGCTGGCTGCCGATTACGTCATTGATATGGGTCCGAAAGCTGGTCGCCTGGGAGGGGCTGTCGTCTTTGCCGGCACTCCCCGCGAAATGCTCCGGACGCATACGCTGACCTCCCAATATCTGAATGGAGAACGTGCCATCGAGGTGCCTGCCAAGCGTCGCGAGGGCAATGGACACAGTCTGTGGCTGCGTGGCGCCAAAGGTAATAATCTGAAAAATGTGGATGTGGAGTTCCCGCTGGGCAAGCTGATTTGCGTTACCGGTGTTTCCGGCAGTGGCAAGTCCACGCTTATCAACGAGACGTTGCAGCCTATTCTTTCGCAGAAGTTCTATCGTTCACTGCAGGATCCTTTGGACTATGACAGTATTGAAGGGCTGGAATATATAGACAAGGTGGTGAATGTGGACCAGTCTCCTTTGGGACGAACGCCGCGTTCCAATCCTGCCACTTATACCGGTGTGTTTTCCGATATCCGCAATCTGTTTGTCGGCCTGCCCGAAGCGAAGATACGCGGGTACAAGCCGGGACGCTTCTCCTTCAACGTCAGTGGCGGACGCTGCGAGGCTTGCCAGGGCAACGGCTACAAATGCATTGAGATGAATTTCCTGCCGGATGTGTATGTGCCTTGCGAGGTGTGCCACGGCAAACGCTATAACCGCGAGACGCTGGAAGTGCGCTTTAAAGGCAAGTCCATTGCCGATGTGCTGGATATGACCATCAACCGTGCGGTGGAGTTCTTCGAGAATGTGCCCCAGATATTGAATAAGATTAAGGTTATCCAGGAAGTGGGATTGGGCTATATCAAGCTGGGACAGTCCTCCACCACGCTCTCCGGAGGTGAGAGCCAGCGCGTAAAGTTGGCTACGGAACTCTCCAAGCGTGATACGGGCAAGACACTCTATATCCTCGACGAACCTACCACCGGACTTCATTTTGAAGATATCCGCGTACTGATGAATGTACTGAACAAACTTGTTGACAAAGGAAACACCGTCATCGTCATAGAGCATAATCTCGATGTCATCAAGATGGCGGACTACATCATTGATATGGGTCCCGAAGGTGGCAAGGGGGGAGGGGAACTCCTCTCCTGCGGAACACCCGAAGAGGTGGCGAAGAGCGAGAAAGGCTATACTCCGAAATTCCTGCGTGAAGAGCTGGGGGATAATTACTAATTACTAATTTTGTAACTTGTTATGGTGAAAATTAATAAGACGAATGCAGCGCGGCTGCTCGACAAAGCCAAGATAGCCTATGAACTCATTCCCTACGAGGTGGATGAGAACGATTTGAGCGCCGTACATGTAGCCGCCAGTTTGGGCGAGGACATCAACTGCGTGTTCAAGACACTTATTCTTCACGGCGATAAATCCGGCTACTTTGTCTGCGTCATCCCGGGTGAGCACGAAGTGGATTTGAAACTGGCGGCAAAGGCATCGGGCAACAAGAAGTGTGACCTCATTCCGGTTAAGGAACTTTTACCTCTGACGGGCTACATCCGCGGAGGTTGTTCGCCCATCGGCATGAAGAAGCCTTTCCCTACCTATATCCATGAAACGTGCCTACGGTTTCCGTATATCTATATCAGTGCTGGACAACGTGGTTTGCAGCTTAAACTGGACCCGAAGGATTTGGTAAAAGAAGTGCGTGCAGAAGTTTGTGTTCTTTTTAATGAATAAATCTTCTATTTCTGCCGAGATATTTTAATTTTATAAGGAAATATTCAATAGAATTTATATATTTGCAGGAATTATTCAAGAAATCAATCCAATTACTAATTCTAAAAACTAATTTTTATGTTCAACAAACACCCTAAAGGTCTGATTGCCGCATCCTTTGCTAATTTGGGCGAGCGTTTCGGCTTTTATACCATGATGGCCATTCTTGTACTTTTTCTGCAAGCCAAGTTCGGACTGGATGGAAAAGAGGCAGGTTTGATCTACTCAACATTTTATTTTTCTATTTACATTCTTGCATTGATAGGTGGTATTATTGCCGACAAGACCCGTAATTACAAAGGTACCATTTTTGCCGGTATTGTCCTGATGGCGGTAGGCTACTTGATGCTTGCCATCCCGTCTCCTACACCGGTTGCCAATAAAACCTTGTTTTTGGTGATTACTTGTGCGGCCTTGTTTGTCATTGCTTTCGGAAATGGTCTTTTCAAGGGAAATCTTCAAGCGCTGGTAGGGCAGATGTACGACAATCCCCAATATTCCAGCATGCGTGATTCCGGTTTCTCCTTATTCTATATGTTCATCAATGTAGGTGCCATCTTTGCTCCGTTTGCTGCAGTAGGCGTACGTAACTGGTGGCTGTCCACATTCGGCTACAATTATGATGCCGACCTGCCTGCCCTTTGCCACGGACATCTGGCAGGAACGCTGACTCCCGAAGCTGTGGACACTTATAGTGCACTGGCAACGAAAGCCACTATTTCCGGAACACCCGTAACGGATATGACGGTATTTGCCAATGAATATCTGAACGTGTTTACCACCGGTTTCCATTATGCATTCGGTGTAGCTATCTTGGCTATGGTTCTCTCTTTGGTAATTTTCGTCATCAACAGAAAGAAATTCCCCGATCCCAGCAAGAAGGTGGCTGCAAAAGCGGGCGATGCCACTGCAGTGGAGATGAGCGCACAAGAGGTAAGACAGCGCATGTATGCATTGTTTGCCGTATTCGGTGTGGTAATTTTCTTCTGGTTCTCGTTCCATCAGAATGGGTTGACACTGACGTATTTTGCCAAGGAATATACAGATTTGAATTTATTCGGCATGGCTATTTCAGCTGAGCTGTTCCAGTCTTTGAACCCGATTTTCGTTGTATCTCTGACACCGGTCATCATGGCTGTCTTTGCAGCACAGCGTGCCAAGGGTAAAGAGCCTTCCACTCCGCGGAAGATTGCCATCGGTATGGGTATTGCTGCCACCGGCTTCCTTATAATGGCTATCGGTTCTTATGTAAGCAACTTGCCGATGCACAAGGATATAATCGCTTTGGGTACCTCTCCGGTGAAGGTGACTCCGCTGTTGCTGATGGTTACCTATCTGATATTGACTGTTGCCGAATTGTACATTTCTCCGTTGGGCATTTCATTCGTGTCCAAGGTGGCTCCTCCCAAATATCAGGGTATCATGCAGGGCGGTTGGCTCGGCGCTACTGCCATTGGTAATCAGTTGCTCGTTATCGGTGCTATCCTTTACGAAAGTATTCCTATCTGGATGACGTGGACGGTATTTGTAGTAGCGTGCTGCATTTCCATGTTCACCATGCTGTTCATGCTGAAATGGCTTGAAAAGGTGGCGAAGTAATCGGAAACGAAAGATAAAACTAAAGGCTGCGCAATGTTCGTAATGAACTGCGCAGCCTTTAGTTTTTGGAGGGCTTTTAATGCCGGGACTCAGATTTCCAGTCCCATGATGTAGTCATTCATGTAATATCCGTTTCCTATCGGGAAATCCCCTTCACGGAGTTTCCGCATTCCCATATGTTCGTAAAACTGCAGTGCCTTGTTGTTACGGTTCACATTCAATTCCATCAGACAAGGGCCGGGATGCACTTTCTTGATGTACTTGATGGCTTCGCGAAAGAGGAAACTGCCGCAATGTGCACCCTGGTAATAGGGGAGCACATAAATCTTTTGCAGGTGGAATAAATCTTCTCCTTGCTGCTGTACGGACACATAGCCCGCCGCTTCACATTCTTCGTAAGCCAGGAAATAGACGTGGCCTTCCTCTTCCATTTGTTTACGGATATTGTCCAATGAATACATCCATTCCATCATGTAGTCGGTCTGCTCGGGAGTAAGGATATCCTTATACGTGACGGGAAATATTTGCTGCGCAAGTTTCTGAATCAGTGCGCAGTCTGCTGTCGTTGCTTTTCTTATGGTAAACATATCGGTTGTATTTATACTGTTTGGGGTGTAAAGTTAAGCCTTTTTTGTGAAACAATCGTTATCTTTGCAGACCGTTACCGAACTAACTAATTCTGATTTTAAAAATTATGGCATTTACGAGCAACATTATGATTGTCCGCCACAGATTGCTGAAGGAACTGGTAAAGCTGTGGAATAACAACGAACTTGTGGATAAAATAGACCGGCTGCCCATCGAGCTGAGTCCGAAGAGGTCCAAGCACGCGGGACGCTGCTGTGTGCACAAAGAGCGCGCGGTGTGGAAGTACAAGTCATTGCCGCTTCTGGGACTCGATATGGAGGACGAGACGGATGAGCTGACCCCCTTGTCGGAGTACGCTGCCCGTGCATTGGACAGAGCGGAAAATGGCAGGCCGAAAGACAACATCATGTGTGTGATTGACGAAGCTTGTTCGGCATGTGTGCAGATTAACTACGAGATTACGAACCTCTGCCGCGGATGTACGGCACGCAGTTGCCAGGTAAATTGTCCCAAGAAGGCAGTGCACGTCAAGGAGAGCGGGCAGGCATGGATTGACCATGATGCGTGTATCAGTTGTGGCATCTGCCATAAGAGTTGTCCCTACCATGCCATTGTTTATATTCCCGTACCTTGTGAGGAGGCTTGTCCCGTGAAAGCCATCAGTAAGGATGAGAAGGGGATAGAGCATATTGACGAAAGCAAATGTATCTATTGCGGAAAGTGTCTCAATGCATGTCCATTCGGAGCAATTTTCGAAATATCGCAAGTGTTCGACGTGTTGCACAGAATCCGTAAGGGTGAGCAGGTGGTGGCTATCGTGGCTCCGTCCATTCTGGGGCAGTTCAAGACGACTATTGAACAAGTGTATGGCGCACTGAAACAAGTGGGCTTTACGGATGTCATCGAGGTGGCGCAAGGTGCGATGGATACCGTCAGCAACGAGGCGCACGAACTGATTGAGAAGTTGGAAGAGGGACAGAAGTTTATGACGACTTCCTGCTGCCCGTCTTATATAGAACTGGTGAACAAGCATATTCCTGCCATGAAGCCCTACGTGTCGGGCACCGGTTCGCCGATGTACTATGCCGCACGCATTGCCAAGGAGAAGTATCCGGATGCAAAGGTGGTCTTTATCGGTCCGTGCGTAGCCAAGCGTAAAGAGGCGCAGCGTGACGAAGCGGTGGATTTCATTATGACTTTCGAGGAGATGGCTTCCGTGTTTGCCGGACTGGATATTCAGATGGAGCAGGCGAAGCCCTATTCCATGAGTTTCACTTCCGTGCGCGAGGCACATGGCTTTGCCCAGGCAGGCGGTGTGATGGGTGCTGTGAAGGCTTATCTGAAAGAAGAAGCGGATAAAATCAATGCCGTGCAGGTGGCTAATCTGGATAAGAAGGCTATCGGTTCGCTGCGTGCTTATGCCAAAACCGGTAAGGCTCCGGGACAGTTCATCGAAGTGATGGCATGCGAGGGTGGTTGCATCACCGGACCGTGTGCACACAATGAGATAGCTGCCGGAAAGCGTCAGTTGACACAAGAGTTGGCTAAGAGAGAGGAAACGTATTGAAATATTTGATTGACAAACTGCGGAGCAATCGCAGGCTGGATGCCGAAGAGTATAAAGCCTTGCTTCTTTGCCGGGACACAGAACTTGCAGCCTACCTGCAGGAGCTTGCCCGGGAAGAAGCGCTTGCCCGCTTTGGCAATAAAATCTTCATTCGCGGACTGATTGAGATAACCAACCGTTGCCGCAATAACTGCTACTATTGCGGCATACGGAAGGAGAACCGGAACATAGTCCGTTATGAACTGGCGCAGGAGGAGATTCTTTCGTGTTGCCATGAAGGCTATCGGTTGGGCTTTCGAACCTTTGTGCTGCAAGGGGGCGAAGCGCAGGCGGTGAAGGATGAGGGGATGGTGGAGACAGTTGCCGCCATCCGGCAATCCTTCCCGGATTGTGCCATTACCTTATCTTTGGGCGAAAAATCGCGGGAAGCCTACGAACGTTTCTTCCTGGCAGGTGCCAACCGCTATCTGTTGCGGCACGAAACCTGCAACGAAGGGCATTATCACCGGCTTCATCCTGCTGAGATGTCCCTTTCCCATCGGTTGCAATGCTTGGACTGGCTGAAAGAGATAGGCTATCAAGTGGGAACCGGAATCATGGTAGGCAGTCCTTACCAGACGGTGGACCATCTGGTAGAAGATATTCTCTTCATCGAACGGTTTCAGCCGGAGATGATAGGCATGGGACCTTTTCTTCCGCATCACGATACTCCGTTTGCCTCTTTTCCGCCGGGAGATATGGAGTTGACGCTGAAGTTGCTTTCTATCTTCCGGCTGATGCATCCCGCGGCACTGATACCTGCTACCACTGCCCTGGCCACACTTGCTCCGGACGGACGGGAACGGGGAATATTGGCTGGCGCCAATGTCGTGATGCCTAATCTTTCGCCTTCTCATCAGCGGACGAAGTACTCCCTTTATGATAACAAAGCTTCTGCGGGTGCCGAAGCGGCAGAAGGTTTGCAAAAATTGGAGGAACAACTGAAAGGGATAGGCTACGAGGTATCAAAAGAGAGAGGAGATTATGAGAATGGAGAATTGACCGTTGATAATTGATAATTTTCAAATCTTCATTCTTTATTTTAATTACCAATTATCAATTTACGAAGTGTATAACATAAAGTCAAGACAAGCAGAAGAATTCATCAATCATCAGGAGATATTGGATACATTGGAGTATGCGCAGGCAAACCGCAACAACCGTCCGCTCATCGAAAGTTTGATTGACAAGGCTGCTTTGTGCCAGGGGCTTTCCCATCGGGAGGCGGCCCTACTGCTGGAATGTGACGAGCCGGAACTGGTGCAGCGCATCTATCGTCTGGCACGTGAAATCAAACGGAAATTCTATGGCAACCGCATTGTGATGTTTGCCCCGCTTTACCTTTCCAACTATTGCGTGAATGGTTGCGTCTATTGCCCGTATCATGCCAAGAACCGTACCATCCCCCGCAAGAAACTCTCGCAAGAGGAGATACGCCGCGAGGTTATCGCCTTGCAGGACATGGGGCATAAACGCCTGGCGCTGGAAGCCGGAGAAGACCCTCGAAACAACCCTATCGACTATATCTTAGAGTCTATCCGCACCATCTACAGCATCCACCACAAGAACGGGGCCATCCGCCGGGTGAATGTCAACATAGCCGCCACTACAGTGGAAAACTATCGGTTGCTGAAAGAGGCAGGTATCGGCACTTATATCCTTTTTCAGGAGACTTACAGCAAAGAGCATTACGAAGTCTTGCATCCCACGGGACCGAAAAGTAATTATGCCTACCACACCGAAGCGATGGACCGCGCTATGGAGGGTGGCATCGACGATGTAGGTATCGGTGTATTGTTTGGTCTGAATACCTATCACTACGACTTCGTAGGATTGCTGATGCATGCCGAACATCTGGAAGCTACCTTTGGCGTAGGTCCGCATACCATCAGCGTACCGCGCATTTGTCCGGCAGATGATATTTCGACCGAGGATTTTCCCGATGCCATCTCGGATGAGATGTTCTGCCGTATTGTGGCGGTTACCCGCATTGCGGTGCCTTATACGGGAATGATTATTTCCACCCGTGAGTCGGAAGCCGTACGCCGTCGGGTGCTCGAACTGGGCGTTTCGCAGATAAGCGGCGGTTCGCGCACCAGCGTGGGAGGCTATGCCGTGCCGGAAGCCAAAGAGGAAGATTCCTCCCAATTCGATGTGAGCGACCGGCGCACGCTGGATGAAGTGGTGAGTTGGCTGCTCGACCTGGGGCATATCCCCAGCTTCTGCACCGCCTGCTATCGCGAGGGACGTACCGGAGACCGCTTCATGTCGCTCGTCAAGCGCGGACAGATAGCAAACTGCTGCCAGCCCAATGCACTGATGACATTAAAAGAATATCTGGAGGACTATGCCTCCTCCGAAACCAAGGAGAAGGGCATACAGCTGATTCGTGAGGAGATGGAGCATATCCCGAACCCCAAGATACGGGCGATAGCCGAACGTAATCTTCAGGAGATAGGGGAGGGGAAAAGAGACTTTAGATTTTAGATTTCGGATTTATGAATAATACACCTCGTTCCAACCGCCTGCACATTGCCGTCTTTGGACGACGAAACAGCGGAAAGTCCAGCCTTGTCAATGCCTTGACCGGGCAAGACACGGCATTGGTATCCGCAACGCCCGGCACTACTACCGACCCCGTGACCAAAGCCATGGAAGTATATCCTTTGGGCCCGTGCCTCTTTATCGATACCCCCGGTTTTGATGACGACGAAGGCGAACTGGGCGGTATGCGCGTGGAGCGTACCTTAAAGACGGTGGAGAAAGCAGACATCGCCCTCTTGCTTTATGAAGCTGACGGAACGCTGGAACAGCAATGGCTAAAGCTGCTGGCAGCGCGCGAAATCCCCGTGATACTGATACTGAATAAAGCCGATTCCCGTCAAGACACCGCTTCCGTGGTTCTTCGGATTGAAAAGGAGTGCGGGCAGGCTCCCGTTGTGGTCAGTGCCAAAGAGGGTACCGGCATTCAAGGCATTTTCGATGCTATCCTCGAAAAGCTTCCCGAGAATTTTGGTGAGCAGACTATCACGGGCAATTTGGTAAGTGAAGGAGATGTCGTCCTGCTGGTGATGCCCCAGGATATACAAGCCCCCAAAGGTCGTCTCATTCTTCCGCAAGTGCAGACCATCCGCGAACTGTTGGATAAAAAGTGCTTAGTGATGAGCTGCACCACCGACAAGCTGCAAGCCTCCCTGCAAGCCCTTGTCCGTCCGCCTAAGCTGATAATCACAGACTCTCAAGTGTTCCCCATCGTCTATCAACAAAAGCCTGCCGAGAGTAGTCTTACTTCCTTCTCGGTTCTTTTTGCCGGTTACAAAGGAGACATCAATGCCTTTGTAGAGGGAGCTGCCGCTATTCATAGCTTGACACCCCAATCGCGTGTACTGATAGCCGAAGCCTGCACCCACGCCCCGCTGACCGAGGACATCGGCACCGTCAAAATTCCCCGCCTGCTACGAAAGCGCATCGGCGAGGAATTGCAGATAGACTTTGTATCTGGAAATGACTTTCCCAGAGACTTGTCCCGATATGATTTAATTATCCATTGCGGCGCTTGCATGTTCAACCGGAAGTACGTTCTCAATCGTATAGCCCATGCCCGCGCACAGCACATCCCCATAACCAACTACGGAGTAGCAATTGCGAGTCTGACCGGTATATTGGATAAAATTGTTATCCATCGGTAAATATCCCTCTCCCTCTTTGTTCATGTTACTGATGTAATAGAGTAGTGTGAACTACTTTTTTTGTTAATTATACTTAATATAAGGTACTTTGTAATGCAAGGTACTGATATAATACATATATTTGTGCCATACAAGGAACAACAATAGAATGAATGAGGACACTCATTACTCTATTGCGCAGCAAAATAGTAAATCGTAAATTGTCAAATAGTAAATACCATTATGGATGTAAACAATGTAAAGTCGCAAATGCGCAAGGGCATGCTTGAATATTGCATCATGCTGCTGCTTCACAAGGAGCCGGCTTACGCTTCGGATATCATTCAGAAGTTGAAAGAAGCCAGACTGATTGTAGTGGAAGGTACACTTTATCCGTTGCTCACCCGTCTGAAGAACGACGACTTGCTGGGTTATGAATGGATTGAGTCTACGCAAGGTCCTCCACGTAAATATTACCGGTTGACGGAAAAAGGAGAAGTCTTTCTCGGTGAACTGGAAACATCCTGGAAAGAGTTGAACGAGACGGTGAATCACATTAGCAATTCTTGAAATGACCACAGAGAATATGTCGCATTCGCCGAATGGTAAATAGTAAATCGTAAATAGTCAAATTGTAAATAAATAGTGTGTTATGAAAAAGACATTAACTGTAAATTTAGGTGGAACCGTTTTTAATATTGATGATGACGCATACCGCCTTTTGGATAATTATCTGAGTAATCTCAAGATACACTTCCGTAAGGAAGCCGGTGCCGACGAGATTGTAGATGATATAGAACGCCGCATTTCCGAACTCTTTGCCGAGAAATTGTCGGCCGGTTCACAAGTAATCACGATTGCCGATGTGGAAGAGGTGATTGCCCGCATGGGAAAGCCGGAGGACATGGAGACGGAAGGAGAGAGCAGCAGTGCCGATGCCGGTAGTACAAATGCCGGAGGTGGTTATGGTGCCGGTGCATGGAGCAGCAATACCGCTTATAGCACTACACGCCGCCGTCTCTACCGCAATCCTGATGACAAGATGCTGGGTGGTGTCATTAGTGGAATGGCTGCCTATCTGGGTTGGGATGTGACTTTGCTCCGTCTGTTGCTGCTTGTCGTCTTGATTTGTGGGGTAGGAACGTTGATACCGGTTTATATCGTATGTTGGCTGATTATCCCAGAAGCCCGCACGGCTGCCGAGAAGTTAAGCATGCGCGGTGAGGCTGTTACGGTAGAGAATATCGGAAAGACGGTGACGGATGGCTTCGAGAAGGTTGCCAATGGGGTGAATGATTATATGAGGTCGGACAAGCCCCGTACTTTCTTGCAGAAGTTGGGAGATACGCTGGTGATGGTAGTCGGTTGGCTGTTGAAAATCTGTCTGGTGATATTCGCCATTATTTGCAGTCCGATACTGTTTGTGTTTGGAGTGGTATTCGTGGCGCTGTTGTTTGCTGCGATAGCGGTGGCTGTTGGTGGTGGTGCAGCTCTCATTTCCCTTTTCCCGATGGCTGATGTGGTACTGCCTACTTCTCCACTGTCTGCCATTGTGATGTACATTGCAGGAATCTTGCTGGTAGGAATTCCTTTGGTCAGCCTTGTGTGGGCCATCTTTAGCCAGATATTCAAGTGGCAGCCGATGAACTCCGGCTTGAAGTGGACGCTGGTTATCCTTTGGATTGTAAGTGCAGCTTGCTTCGGAATCTGTTTTGCAGTGCAGGGGGCTACTTTCCCGGAATTGGGTATCTTTAATTTCTGAGAATAGTAATTTCTTTTTTAATTGATATCGTGTTTGTGGAAATCTGATTTCTATAAACACGATATTTTTTTTATTTGGGTGTAATTGGTTGTTATACAGTGAAATATTGCGTTTAGAAAAGGTGTTTTTTAAACGTTCGTTTAATGAACGCAAAGATAACGTGTATTTTTGAATCTCGCAAAATGTTTAATAAAAATATTCTATAAATTTCTTTTTAATGAGTATAATACTTTGTCAGTAAGCCTATTGCATTGTATTTCTCTAACTTCTTCCTTTTACTAATTTTTAAGTAATCTTCCCTCTTTAATTTTCTTAAATATTGACGTTCAAAAAACGAACGTCTATTGAACGCTTTTTGCTTGCAATAGATTCGTTTACAGCATTTTACCTGTTAGGTAATGAATGACTGCAAAAAATCTGTTGACAAGAAGGGCATAAAGCTTGTCGTATTCTACATAAAGTGTCCGCAAGTGATTGAATTCCAAGTGTATGCAAGGAATTTAAAGCCCCAGGAGAATACCCTTGTCTGAACAAAAGCATAAAAATGGGAATAGAGAAAGAGGTCGAAATCTGGTATGCTATGCGTGCCACCTACCGCAGAGAACCGGATGCCATGTATCTGCTCAAGAAAGAAAATTTGGGCTGTTTCATTCCTATGCAATACAAGATAAGTATAAAAAAAGGAAAAAAGGTCCGTGCTCTGGTTCCGGTCGTTCATAATCTGCTTTTTGTCCATGCCCGTCCTTCCGATGTGCAGCGTGTCAAGTCTCAAGTCACTTATCTGCAATATATCACCGATACCCGCAGTGGGCAGAAGATTATTGTCCCCGACAGTCAGATGCAGCGTTTCATTGCCGTATCCGGCACTTACGATGATCATCTTCTTTATTTTCAACCGGATGAATTGAACTTGTCCAAAGGTACCAAAGTCCGGATTACCGGCGGTGAATTTGAGGGGCAAGAGGGGATATTTCTGAAGGTGAAAGGCGCACGTGACCGTCGCGTGGTTATCGAAATACAAGGTGTCATAGCTGTTGCCATGGCCACTATCCATCCCGATCTTATAGAAGTAATCGGCTGAACTTTAATTTTTAATTCTTAATTCTATAATTGCTTATGTCTCTTTCCGAAGAAGCAATCACTCTTCAGCGTGCTGCGCACGAACTGATGTATTTGGGTATGGACGGCAGTCCCGTCTATAGCGATGACTTGTCACGGCGGAACGGTGAGGTCTACCGTCTTACCATGGCTTTGTACCGGTCGGGTGTAAAAGGCACTACCATCGAAGAGCAGGCAAATGTCTGTCTTGCCCTTCTTATGGGTTACAGCGCCTCTTTTGTGGACCATGGCGAAAAGCAGCGGCATGTCCAGAAAGTGCTGGACTGTTGTTGGGATGTGCTCGATGCCCTTCCCGCTTCCTTACTGAAGCTCCGTCTGCTTACCGCCTGCTACGGTGAAGTGTTCGACGAGTCTTTGGCCGACGAGGGCCGTTCCATCATCGCCTCTTGGGATTCCTTATCACTTACTCCCGAACAGCAGGAAGCGGTTGATGAGTTTCAGAATGTGACAGACAATCCCTATCCGTGGGAATATATCGATGAATAAAACTTTTCATTATAATGCTTAACAATAAATCCGTATTGATTACCGGAGGAACGGGTTCCTTCGGAAAGAAGTTTGTGGAAACCATTCTCCGTGATTATCCGCAAGTAAAGAAAATCATTATTTACTCCCGCGATGAGCTGAAGCAATTTGAGCTGAAACAGAAATATCCCGGTCATAAGTATCCGCAACTGCGTTTCTTTATCGGTGATGTCCGTGACCTCGAACGCCTGACGCGGGCTTGCGAAGGAGTGGACGTGATTATCCATGCAGCCGCCATCAAGCAGGTGGATACCGCTGAATACAATCCCGAAGAGTGCATCAAAACCAATGTACACGGTGCGCAGAATGTGATAAAGGCTGCTCTTGCCACCGGTGTACAGCATGTGGTGGCCCTTTCTACCGACAAGGCATGTGCCCCCATCAATCTTTATGGCGCCACCAAGCTCACTTCCGACAAGCTGTTTACTGCTGCCAACAATATCAGCGGTTCCAAGAACATCAGGTTCTCCGTAGTCCGTTATGGCAATGTGATGGGTTCCCGCGGTTCCGTAATCCCTTTCTTTATCAACAAGCGTGACAACGGGGCGAAGGAACTTCCCATAACCGATATGCGCATGACCCGTTTCAACATTTCGCTGGAAGCCGGTGTCGCTTTGGTCATGTATGCCATCGGACATCACCTGGGTGGTGAAATCTTTATTCCTAAGATTCCTTCCTATCATATCCAGGACGTGGCTACCGCCATTGCACCCAATCTGCCGCAGGTGGAAGTGGGCATCCGTCCGGGAGAGAAGCTGCACGAGGAGATGATTACTGTAACCGATGCTCTTGATACAATCGATTTGGGCAGATATTATGTCATTCTTCCTTCCGTATCTTTCAAGCACAGTCGCGAAGAGTTCATCAGACATCACAATGCAGTACCCGTTCCCGACGGTTTCCACTACAGCAGTGACAACAATACGGAGTGGGAGACAGTAGAGACTATGCGCGAGAATATAAAGAAATACGTTGACCCTAATTTCGAGGTGAAATGATAAGCAAGCCTATTCCATACGGTCGTCAGCATATCACAGATGAGGATATCCGGGCAGTCATCGATACCCTGAAAAGCGATTACCTGACACAAGGTCCCAAAATCAGGGAATTTGAAACGAAATTTGCCGAATATGTAGGTGCACAATATGCCGTAGCGGTGAACAATGCCACTTCGGGGCTTCATCTTGCAGCTACCGCACTGAATGTAAAGCCGGGCGACAAGGTGATTGTCACTCCCATGACCTTTGCTGCCAGTGCCAACTGCATCCGCTATTGTGGCGGCGAGGTGGTATTCTGTGATATTGACAAGGATACTTACCTCATGGATATTCGTAAACTCGAAGCCATGCTTAAAGCTTCTCCCCGCGGTACTTACAAAGGTATTGTTCCGGTTGATTTTGCAGGCTATCCTTTGGATCTGGAAGAGTTCAGAAAGCTTGCCGACGAGTACGGCTTGTGGATTATCGAGGATGCCTGTCATGCTCCCGGTGGCTATTTCATGGACAGTAAAGGCAAGAAACAACATTGTGGCAATGGTTGTTTTGCCGACTGTGCCGTATTCTCTTTCCATCCCGTGAAACATATCGCTACGGGTGAGGGAGGCATGGTGACCACCAACAGCAAGGAGCTCTATGACAAGCTTTGTCTTTACCGTACGCATGGCATTACGAAAGACCCTGCTTTATTGCACGAGCATCATGGTGGCTGGTATTACGAGATGCAGGAGTTAGGCTACAATTACCGTCTGACTGATTTTCAGGCTGCCTTGGGTATTTCTCAGCTGGAGCGTGCGAAAGCAGGTCTTGACCGCCGCCATGAAATCGTGAGACGCTATAATGAAGCGTTTTCCGGAATAGATGGTATCAAGACTCCGTTCAATGCTGCCGATGTCTATCATGCTTATCACCTTTATATCATTCAAGTAGCTGACCGCTTGGGCCTTTATAATTATCTGCACGAGAACAATGTCTATGCGCAGGTTCATTATGCTCCGCTTCATCTGATGCCTTACTATCAGCAGTGGAGAAATAGGAAAGGCGATTTACCTATAGTAGAAGAGTATTACGAACATTGTCTGAGTCTTCCGATGTATCCCACGTTGACGGACGAGGAACAGGAGTATGTGATTGAAAAGGTTATAGAATATATAAAACAATGATTACTTCCATTCCTATTGAAGCTATTGAAAAGCAGCTTTTGCAGCAACTTTCCTCTTTTTTCTTCTTGAGTGAAGAAGATGAGATGTTAATAAATATGAAAATGGGGGGGGTGATATCTCGTTGTGAATATTGTTTTTCCCGTACGAAAAATAAGTATTACTCATGCGACGGAGAGACATACTTCAACCCTTATCAAAGTGCACAATATACAATTTTTCTCTATTTTTTTGCTAACACCATTTCTCAAGATACTGATAACCGTTTATTGGCAGATAAGTTGTATTATTTGAATAAGATAATGAATGGGTGTGATTTGTATCATGAGGTAAATCTTCCTCATTATTTTACGTTGGATCATCCGGTCGGTAGCGTTATGGGACGGGCTGAATATGGTGAAGGATTCAGTTTTGGGCAAAATTGCACGGTGGGAAACAATAAAGGAATTTATCCGGTTTTAGGTGAAAATGTGCGGATGTGTGCAAATTCTTCTATTATCGGTAACTGCCGGATAGGTGACAATGTGATTATCGGGGCAAATTCTGGTGTGAAAGATGAGGATGTGCCGGACAATTCAATTGTTTTCGGGTATTCTCCCCATTTAATTATAAAGGCTAAACGATGAAAAATATCTGTATTATTCCTGCCCGTGGCGGCAGTAAACGTATTCCGCGTAAGAATATCAAAACCTTTATGGGCAAGCCTATTATTGCATACTCCATTGAGGCGGCTTTGCAGAGCGGACTTTTTGACGAAGTAATGGTTTCGACCGATGATGAAGAAATAGCGGAGATAGCTTGCGGATACGGGGCCAAAGTTCCTTTTATGCGCAGTGCTGAGACCTCGAATGATTATGCCGGCACGGCCGATGTAATTCTTGAAGTTTTAGAGATGTATAAAGAGCGAGGCAGGGAATTTGATACAGTTTGTTGCATTTACTCGACAGCTCCTTTTGTCACTCCTGAAAGGCTTCGGGAAGCATACGGAAAAATGAATTCGGAGATTGACTCCGTTTTCACTTGTGTGGCTTATTCCTATCCTATACAGCGTAGCCTTCATATTGTAGACGGGAGAATCGGTATGGTTTATCCCGAATACATGAATACACGTTCCCAAGATTTAGAGCCGATTTATCATGATGCCGGCCAATTCTATTTCTCTCGTACTGCTCCTTTTGTGGAGAGCCGGACTTTTTGGGGGAAGAACACAGCCGGACTGGTACTTTCCGAACTCGAAGTGCAGGACCTCGATACGCTGACCGACTGGACATTGGCGGAAATGAAGTATGAGTTACTTCATAGATGATGTAATGCAGAAAATCTATTTCCGTGCCGACGCAAGCGCTACCATCGGCTACGGTCACTTTATCCGTACTCTGGCTTTGGCCGATATGCTGAAGGACGATTTCGATTGTACCTTCTTTACTTGCCATCCTACCTCATATCAGGTAAGTGAGATGGAGAAGGTATGTCCTTTCATCCCCTTGCAAGAGGAAACGCATTCTGCTGATTTCCTTTCCCATTTGCAAGGTGATGAAATTGTGGTGCTCGACAATTATTTCTTCACTACCGATTATCAGCGTGCCATCAAGCAAAAAGGCTGCCGCCTGGTGTGCATTGACGATATGCACGACAAGCACTATGTGGCTGATGTCGTGATTAACCATGGTCAGACCAATTCTGCACTTTTCGACGTGGAACCTTACACCAAGCTCTGTTTGGGATTTGATTGGGCATTACTGCGTAGCCCGTTTATAGAGGCTGTAAACAAACTCTGTTCTTGTGCAAAACGTAGTACGGAAAGTATAACCATTACTTTTGGTGGTGTGGATTCCTTTGACTTTACTGGCCATTACATTCGTGAAGCTATGCAATTGCCTACTGTCAGCCAGATAACTGCAGTGGTAGGTGATGCTTATCAACCTCAAAAGCCGAGGGTACGGGATAGGCGAGTGTCTTATTGCTCCAATTTAACAGCTCAACAGATGGCCGAACTTTTTTGTGCTTCCGATTGGGTAATCTGTTCAGCAAGTACTGTGAGTCTCGAGGCCATTGCTTGTGGTGCCAAGTTGGCTGTAGGTTGGTATGTAGATAATCAGGCTGATTATTATTCACTGTTAACCTCTACTGGAGGAGTTCTTCCTTTAGGAAATATTAAGGATAATCCCATACCTCTGACATCTTTAGAGATTGCTGGGGTTGATAACTTGCAGATACAAGGTGGTATTCGTGAACGCTATATTAATCTGTTTGAAGAATTGGGAAGAAATGTGCATTGACGATAATCGCATTCTTTTTGGAAAAATTCTCATAATGGACAATTGATGCAGGAATAGAACAGATAATTTTAATTATTTAGCAATTGAATGATACAAATAGACAAACAAGCGGTTTATAAATATAATGGTTATGTTTTCCAACACTTCTCTATTTTGTCGGAAGAACTCCTAAAGCAAATATTGGATTGGAGGAATACTTTTGAGATAAGGCAGTTTATGTATAATACAGATGTAATATCTCTTGAAAATCACTTGAATTTTACGAAAACCCTTGCTCAACGAGAAGATTGTTACTATTGGTTAGTAACAAAAGATAATGTTCCCTATGGAGTCTTCAATCTGACCGATATAGACCATGAAAGAAGAATCGCTGAATTAGGCTATTATATGGCACCTTCCCAAATGAAAAGTGGAGGGGGACTTGATTTTGTTTATACTATCATCTGTTTTTCTTTTGAGGTTGCAAAATGTATAAAACTGGTAGGTTCAATTGATATAAACAATACCGATGCATTGTTATTGGATGAGTTTTTAGGCTTTGTTTTGGGTGATACGGTGGAATCCGACGGATGTTGTCATAACCGGAAATTCATTGAATGGGAGCTTTCAGAACTTCATTATAGAAGTACTACAGTATATAGAAATGATATACGTAAATTGGTCCGCTTTATTAGAGATAAACGCAAATAGAGAATCATGTTATCAAATTTTCATTTTCACCATATAGGATACGCTGTTACCAGTATTGAAAAGACAATGTATTATTACATTGATGGGGGATATTCTTGTTCATCTGTGATATTTGATCCAATACAGAATGTAAATATCTGTTTCCTTACAAAAGAAGGAGAGCCTATGATTGAACTTCTTGAACCTGTTGATGAGAATTCTCCAATCAATAAAAATCTTGAGAAGAATGGAGTTTGTCCGTATCATTGCTGTTATAGTGTAGAAAATATAGAAGATGCCATCGCACGGCTTCGTAAAATGAGGTTCATGGTGGTAAGCTATCCGGCAGAAGCAGTAGCTCTCAATAATCATCGGGTAGCTTTTCTCTATAATAAAGATATCGGTTTAATTGAATTATTAGAACAAAAATGAAATTCTTTATTTTTAGAAACAATACGCTGGAAAATATCTTCGGCACAGACGAAGTGGAGTATTCTGGTTACGAAGATATATCATATATACCTCAAAATACATCTTTGTATTTGTGGATGTATCAAATACCCATAAGATGGAATCAGAAGCAACTGGCTGACGAAATTGATGCATATATTAGAAAAATGCAGCTTGTTTTCTCGCAGGTTCCACAAGGGAAAGAATTTGTAGCATTCACATTGGTAGACATCTTTCCTACGAGATTTACTGATGCCAATTTTATTGTAAGGGAGGCTATCGTCCGGTATAATACCCAACTGTATAATATGGCTGGAACGAATGTAAATTTTAAGGTGATTGACTTTTCTGAGTTTACTTCCCGTTATAGGTCAGAGGAATTGATTGGATGGAAATTCTATTTTATTTCTCAAATGTATATATCTTCTAAAATTACCAGTGAATTTGCTACATGGGTAGACTCTAAAATACAGAATATAGCTTTAAAGAGAAAGAAATGCCTCATTCTTGATTTGGATAATACTTTGTGGGGTGGAGTCCTTGGCGAGGAAGGCATTAATGGTATACAAATTGGCGGGGATTATCCAGGTAAGGCATTTTTATATTTTCAGGAAGCGCTGTCTGCGTTAAGTAAAGAGGGTATTATTTTATCTGTTTGTAGTAAGAACAACGAAGAAGATGTATTCGAAGCTTGGGAGCAAAATCCGTTTATGGTTTTAAGGAAAAAAGATTTTGTTGCTATTCGTATAAATTGGAATGACAAGGCTTCGAATATCGTGGAACTGTCTAAAGAGCTGAACATAGGTCTTGATAGTATGGTGTTCATTGATGACAATCCGGCAGAGCGTGAATTAGTAAAACAGACCTTGCCTATGGTGGCTGTCCCGGACTTTCCAAAACAAGCATATATGTTACCGCAGTTTTTCATGCAATTAGTTCGTGATTATTTTGAAGTTTACGAAATTACCGGTGAAGATAAAAAGAAGACGGAACAATATAAGGCAAATGCGGAACGTACACGCGAACAAGCCAAATTCTTAAACTTTGAAGATTTTCTTCGTTCATTAGAAATTAAAATTGAGCTTCAGAAGGTGGACTCATTCAATATATCACGAATTGCTCAGATGACGCAAAAAACAAATCAGTTTAATTTAACGACCCAACGTTATTCTGAAGCTGATGTCAGACAACTTCTGGATAATCAATGGAAAATCTATTGCATCAGAGTTTCAGATAAATTTGGTGATAATGGTATCACGGGAGCAGTTTTCATCGCTGATAATAGTATTGAGAATATATTGCTTAGTTGTCGTATATTAGGTAAAGGTATTGAAACGGCTTTCATTAAATTTGTATTTAAATTGTTGGTTGAGGATGGTGTGTCAGCTTTAGAAGCAAAATTTATTCCTACTCTCAAAAACAGACAAGTGGCTGATTTTTATGACCGGCTTGGCTTTTCTGTGATGCGAGTAGAAGAGGGTGTTAAATACTATATGGCGAATATTGACAAATTAGATTTGTCAATACCTGATTATTATTCAATAACAGTTAAACAATAAAGTTATGATTACGAATGAAGAAATAATGGATGTGATGAGAGCTGTTTTAAAAACAGATGTAGATGAGAATACCTCTCAGAATAATTGCGAAAAGTGGGATAGTATGAACCATTTGAATCTGGTTATAGAATTGGAAGATACTTTCGAAGTAGAGCTTGAGCCTAATGAAATCAGTTTGATGAAATCTTTCTCTGACATCAAAAATATTATTTCAAACAAGTTACAATAAGAACCATTATGGGAAAAACATTTATCATAGCCGAGATGTCGGCGAATCATAATGGCAGCAAGCAGATAGGCATAGAAACAATTCGTGCTGCCAAACGTGCAGGTGCAGATGCTATCAAGCTCCAAACATATACAGCTGATACCATAACGTTGGATAATGATAAAATGGAGTTTATGGCTGATTCTACAAGTGTTTGGGCCGGCATGCGTTTGTACGATCTCTATAAGCAAGCCTATACCCCTTGGGAGTGGCACGAAGAATTGTTTCGTGTGGCCAAGGAGGAAGGACTTATCTGTTTTTCATCACCGTTTGATAAAACTGCGGTAGATTTCCTGGAATCCTTGGGCAACCCCATTTACAAAATTGCCTCTTTTGAAATTACGGATATTCCTTTAATAGAGTATGCCGCCAAGAAGATGAAACCGATGGTGATGTCTACCGGCATTGCCACTGAAGAAGACATTCAGTTGGCTGTAGATACTTGCCGTGCGGCGGGCAATGATGATATTACGCTGTTGAAATGCACCTCCTCTTATCCTGCCCCCATTGAGGAAGCCAATCTGTGCATGATAAAGGATTTAGCCGAGCGCTATGGAGTGAAGTCCGGTTTGTCCGATCATACCATTGGCAGTGTGTCTGCCGTAGTGGCTGTGACACAAGGTGCAACCATGATTGAAAAGCATTTTATTATCGACCGTAGTATTGGCGGCCCCGATGCCTCATTCTCAATGAACGAGCAGGAGTTTGCCCAAATGGTGAAAGATATACGCATGGCCGAAGCGGCTATCGGCTCAGTATCGTATGAACTTACTGATAAGATGAAGTCGGGAAGGGAGTTCTCCCGTTCGCTCTATGTAGCCGAGGATATGAAAGCCGGAGAAGTGATTACAGAGCAGAACGTTCGCTCCGTTCGTCCGGGCTTCGGTTTGCACCCTAAGTATCTGAAAGATATATTGGGAAAGAAAGTAAATCAGGATTTGGAGAAAGGAACGAGATTTGCATGGGAGTTCGTGAATAGTTAGAGGTCATCAAAAAAGAGAATATTGTTACTGCAATTCTTAAAAATAAAACTATCTTTGCGGTAGTCTAAACACTAAAAACATAGTCTATATGAATCGCAAGGAATTGGTGAAGCGTCTGAAATATATGATAAAGAGTGTTGCTCCCAACTCTCAGACTATTCTTTATGGTTCTGAGGCACGTGGAGAGGCAAAACAGAATAGTGACATTGATATTCTGATTTTAGTGGATAAAGATACAGTTTCTCCTATGGAGGAGGATGTCATTACTGCTCCAATATATGATTTGGAAATAGAAACAGGTACTATTATTAGCCCGATTGTGATGACTCGTAAAGCTTGGGAGGCAGCAAAGAGAAAGACTGTATTTTATTATAATGTAATGAAAGATGGTGTGTTGCTGTGATGGAAGAGGATATAAAGCGTGATATTGTCAATTATAGGCGTCAAAAGGCATGTGACTTGATGCATGATGTTGATGTCTTGATAGATAATGAACTATGGAATTCTGCTGTAAATAGGATGTATTACGCTTGTTTTCATATGGTTTCAGCATTGTTGATTTTGCATGGAATTGAAGTGAAAAGTCACATGGGAGTTCGACAAGCTTTTGGACTTCATTTTGTAAAGACGAATTTGTTGTCGTCTGAATGCGGGCGCATCTTTTCTAAAATTTACGATAAAAGGCAGTCAAGTGATTATGATGATTTCAAAGAGTTTACCAAAGATGAAATTGATAATTTGTACCCTCAGATTTCATTCTTGATAAGTGAAGTTGATAGATTGATTACAGAAAAATAGATTTCCTTCTTCCCCTCTTTTTTTAGTATCTTTCATCCCCCTTCGTTAGCAAAATACGAACAGATTTTGTTCCTTTGCAAGTAAACAATGCCCCTACGGAACGAATGACAAATATCACCCCGTTGCTTTATCAAAGCGGGTATGTGACGATAAAGAATTATTCTCCGCTTACACATCTTTATACGCTGGATATCCCCAATAAAGAAGTGCGCATGGGGTTGATGAATTTGGATATAGAATAAAAAAGGGAGCCTTTTACAGCCCCCTATACTCCCTTTCCGCATCGAAGCACGGACAAGCTTTCACCGGATTCAAGTCGTGATGCCCAATAATCAGTGCCCGTGGAAAGATGCGTTTCAACTCGCGTAGCAGTGCCAGCAACGAAGCCTTCTGCTCCAAAGTGCGGGTATCAGCAGGACAGCCTTCGGCATCCAACCCTCCTTCGTAACAGATGCCGATGGAGTGGCGGTTGTGATTGAGGCAATGCGCACCTATTTTTTCCAACGGGCGGCCGCGGTGTATTTCGCCGTTGCGGGTCAGATAGAAATGATAGCCGATGTCACGGAAGCCGCGGTGGTGGATGTGGTCGCGGCGGCAATCCTCAAAGCCCAGGGCCACGCCTTGAGGCGTGGCTGAGCAATGAACAATGAGCAGGGTAATCGTACGCATGGCTATTTGCAAGCGCCCAGACCTAAAGCTCCCGCTATGGCGGTAGCTACGGTGATGATTACTTTGAGGACAATGCCCCACACGGATTTTGACTTTTTGTCTTCACTCATGATGATTGGTAATTGATAATTAGTAATTTGTAATTATTCTCATCCTAACGGATTCTCGCCTTGATCACCGTCACTTCCTCCGGAACCGCCGTCGGAACCACTGCCATCGGGAGCTTTTCCGCCTACGGTGTACAGGGAAGATTCCTTCAGCTGTCCATCCAGGTTGATTTGGGCATTACTCAGTTCGCCGGTGGCACGGGCGCGGAGCTTCAGCCCCTTCACGTTGTTGGCCAGCGAGAAGTCGGCAGCGGATTGCGCCCCTTTCTTGCTGACGATTCCTACGGAGAAGATGGCAAGGTCATCCAGTTTCACGTTCTTGCCGTCCAGAATCAATTCTTTGGTGCAGGAAACCATGTCTGCCAGTACCCCCTTGATGACACCACTCGAATAGGGGGTGTTGTGATTGGACATGTGCTTGGCCAGCTTTTCGATGTCGAAGGTTTCTTCGATTACGGGGCGTGCATACCAGAGGCCTTTCAGCGGGCTATCTTCGCCCGTCACTTGATACTTTTTGTAACGAATCATACAATTAAAATTTAGAAGTTAAAGGATAAAAACATTTGCTGTGTTGAACTCAACGATGCAAAGATAAGGCTGTGGATACGGGCGTTTGCCGGTTTTTGCAGGTTCTCGTCTGTTTGGGTCTGTTTTAGTCGGTTATTTACGCTTGTAAGTTTGATAATGTCATGATTTATAGTTACTTTTGATGAAATATAAATCGTAACTGTCAACTATGGATTCTTTTGTCATACGTACATACGGGCGTACTGAATTGGCCCAAATCTATTGTCCCAATCTTTGTCCGGAGGCTGCCTTCCGCAAACTGAAACACTGGATAGACCTTTGTCCCGATTTGCGTGACGGACTTTCCGCCTTGGGCGGTTCTTCCCGTTCCCGCTCTTATACGCCTGCCCAGGTGCGGCTGATAGTGGCTGCACTGGGAGAGCCTTAAACTTGAGGTTGGGCGGCGTAAAGGTCAGGTTGGGAAGCGTAAACCTGAGGTTGGTACACTTGGTACAGAGGTTCATCCATCCTTTCGCCTCACACACATACGCGTGCGTGAAGCGAAGTGAATGTCAGACTTTGGGTTTCCGGTAGTTTCCCTTGCCATCCACATTTTCCACCAGCCCGTGTTTCTGCATACGTTTGAGCCAGGTGGAGGCGGTTTCCGATTTGATGCCCATCTCTCCGGCTTTCTGCAGGAAAGAGGCCCGTGTGAATTCTTCTTCCATGCTGTCTACCAGCGCATCCCGGTCGGCATTGCCGCGGCTTGCCACTTCGGTGTTGGGCAGGAAGGAGAGGATATGGGTGGTATGCCGGTACAGGCTTTCGGCCAGTGAGAGTACGGCATGGAAGTCATCGGAAGCAATGAGGAGATCCCATCGGCTGACAATGTGGTCTTTCAGATTGTCTGTGGCTGTGTGAGGGTCGGGCGACACGTAAGGCGAGGCGGTGATTTCCCCTTGTTCCATTGCGCGGAGCATGGCCACCACTTCCATGATGCGGCAGATGTTGATGGCTAGACGTGCCACGCTGCTTGACATCTCGTTTCCGTTGGTCAGTCCGGAGCGTACGAAAAGCCGGGAGAAGAGCCGGTTGAATTCATCTTTCTGTCCGTCTGTAAGGTGAAGGGTGAATATTCCGTTCATGACAATGTTTTTCAGTTTGTCCTTCCATTCCATGCCCAGAGCCTTGAAGGTATCTTCAAGATCGCTGTCATTGCGGTCGAACTGGTTTTGCCAATGATGTATGGCAGGCATGTAGTAGAATACTTGGCGGGAAAAGAGCCCGTTCTCAGCAGTGGGAATCAGGGGTTTCACTTGTGAGGGGGTGCCTGACAGAAGTACGGAAAGATAAGTTTTCTTTACCTCTCGGTATTCGTGGTCAGTGCGGCGGTTGTAGGACAGTCGGTCGTGGTCGAAGGCTTTGCGCATGGTGTCGCTCCAGTGTCCGTATTCCGAACCGATGGCGGTGGAGATGGTGTCGGCTTCGCTTTCGCATATCAGTCCGGTACCGTCGGAGTCCATCAGGTTTTGCAGGATGCCGGTTCCGGTGTTGTTGCCCGAGATGAGGAACATCTTGTTGAGAGGCATTACGGGAGTCTCCGTTTTTCCGCGTTCCTTGCCCAGTGTGTCGTATTTTGCTTTTTCGCGGCGGTAACATGCCATACTTTCGTCTACCTGCTCACGTATTTCATCGTGAATGGGTTCGGCAAGCAGGCGTACCAAGGAGAGCACTCCTTTGCCGGATGCAGGTAGGGCTACTACAAAGGTTTGCAGGCAGGGGGACATCATTTTTCCTCCGTAGGAACATCGGACGTGTTTTCCCATACTGGCACCCAATACGGTGATGGCACCCAGTAGCAGTACATCGTATTGGGCGAGGGAGGTTCCGCAGCTCATGATGCGATTCAGGGGATAAGGCCAGTGGAGGTGTTCGTCGAAAGTGGGTAATGGAGACAGTGGTTCAATGCCCGATGCGGACTCTTCCTCGCGTGCGCGTGTGTGTGAGGTAGAAGAGAGGGGTGAACTTTGTGTACCAAGTGTACCAATGGCGGGTGCGGCTTCATGCTGAATCTTCACGCCGCAAAGCTCGGCCAGATGAAAGGCGGTTCCCAGATGCACGTCGTTACGGCCGGTCTTCAGGGCATTGCTGAAGAGCTTGTCGGCTGCCCGTCGGTCGTACTTGGACGACAGGCTGCACAGACTTAAAAAATCATGCCGTCCTGCTTCTCCGCAGTCGGTGGCAATGGCAAATGCCAGTTGTATATATTCTTGATAGGTTGGAGCAATGTCTGCTCCTGCATTTCTGACTGCTTCGGCCAGAAGGTGCAATGAAGATAGTGGTTCCATCGGATTTGGTAATTTATAATTAGTAATTTGTAGTCGGTGATTTGCAATGACTCATCATTCGAAGTTCACAACTTTTCTGAGCAGTGCTTTCGGGTCATGGCAGAGGAAACAGGCGCGTACGAGGTCTTTCCCCGAAGTGTCCACTCCTTTTCCGGGTTGTGTGTTTTCGGCGTCATACATGCAGTGGACGTAGTTCATGGCCCATTGTATTCCTTCTGCAGGATTCTGTCCGTGAAGACAGGGAACAAACGCTTTTACGCCCCGTCCGGTGGGGCTGATGAACACCAGCGCAGGGCATAGATAGGGGTCATCAAACAGTTGTTGCCGTAAGTTTTCCGTTTCTTCTGCGGATTCAAGGTGGTCGATATCGACTACAACCAGGCCGGAGGATTCCGTGAGGCAGTCGCTCCGTCGTCGGGTGAATACGCCGCAGGGGGTGACGTAGGGCAGTGTTTGCTGCTTTAGGTATCGGCAGGCGGTTTCGTCGCCTCGCAGTGCGGCGTTTCTTACAGCAAGTGTCAGTGTGGCAAGGTGTTCATTGGAGGTGATTAGTTTGTACACTTCCTCGAGATTCATAGTCCGCAGTGGAGTCAGCGTGGCGCTTTTTACGTTTTTTCCGGTTGCCGCATCTTTTACGGGTGAGATGGGCGGCATGAATAGCGACATTTTAAGAGTGTTTTTCATCGTATGTTTTTTAAAATTATTGTGCAAAGTTAGGTAACTTATTTCACCCAATCTTTTCCGTATACGGAAAAGATTTTAAGCTGGCTAAAGTATAAATAACAATCTATAACATTATAGAAACTATTATACAATTCACATAACCGAAAATTGACATGAATGAAAACTGTATGCACTCTTCATTGGGTGCTTTTATCGAAACTTTACGTAAAATGAGAAAGATTACTATCGCGGAACTTGCTTTGGAAGCTCATATCAGTACAAAAACGTATATCCATATAAAAAAGGGCTCGATGCAAGACTAAGCGCCTACTTATCGCTGATTTTCTACTATTTCAGGGATTTGGAGGATGAGGAAATCAGGCGGGTGATTAATGGGTGGCTGGATGAATGGTTTAAGGTGAGAAAGAAGGAATAAGAGAAGGTGCCTTGCTCTCAGTCACTTTTATATAAATTATATGATAAAGTCAATTATTCAACTTCTTCGCCCACATCAATGGCTGAAGAATCTATTCATTTTTTTGCCGCTCTTTTTCGACCGTCAATTGACGGATCTGGATAAACTATTGGCAGTGGTGGGAGCATTTGTAGCGTACAGTCTTGCCGCCAGTGCGATTTACTGTTTCAATGACATTTGGGACGTAGAGGCTGATAGGCAACATCCCAAGAAGTGTAAACGCCCTATTGCTTCAGGAAAAATATCAAAAGGGATGGGATATGGTATTAGTGCGATACTTGTCACAATGTCACTGCTTTTACTTGTTACTTATACAGGAAGGGAAAAATGGTATTTATTTGGCATAATATGTTTCTATCTACTTCTTAATATTGCCTACTGTGTGAAGTTGAAACAGATTACGATTATTGATGTATTTATCATTGCATTCGGATTTGTACTTCGCATTTTTGTGGGTGGTGTAGCTGTGGGTATTCACCTCTCTCATTGGATTATTTTGATGACGTTCTTATTGGCTCTCTTCTTGGCTTTTGCCAAACGTCGGGATGACGTGGTCATCTACCAAGAAACTGGAGTGTCGGCTCGAAAAAACGTCAACCGCTATAACCTTGAGTTTATGAATCAAACCATTGGTATTATTGCTAGCATTACGATGGTTTGTTACATCATGTACACGGTGAGTGAGGAGGTTGTGGAGCGCATGCATACGCAATACCTTTATGCCACTTCCGTCTTTGTATTGGCAGGCATCGTCCGCTATTTGCAAATCACTATTGTCGATGTAAAGAGTGGAAGTCCCACTAAGGTGCTGATGAAAGATCGCTTTGTACAACTCTGTATCATAGGTTGGATATTGACGTTTATTCTCATACTCTATTGCTAAGATGAAACAGATTGTTGCATTCGACTTCGATGGTACCATTACCAATCGAGATACACTGCTTGAGTTCATCAAGTTCGCAAAAGGCAAGACAGCTTTTTATCTTGGCTTTTTGCTTCATCTGCCTTGGTTGTTGGCTATGAAGTGTCACCTCTATCCCAATTGGAAGACCAAGCAGATGATTTTCTCCTATTTTTTTAAAGGAGTGAATTTGGATGAGTTCGATGCAGTCTGTTATAGATTCTTTATGGAGAGAGGTGAAAATTTGCTCTATCAGGATGCGGTTAAACAGATAAAACAGCACCTATATAGAGGCGATGAAATAGTCGTTATCAGTGCCAGCATTGATAATTGGGTAAAGCCATTTGCTGAGAGCTTAGGCATTAATCAAGTTTTGGGGACTCAGCTGGAGTTATCAGGAACCGGACACCTTACGGGTCGTTTCGCTACTGCCAATTGCTATGGCGAAGAGAAGGTGAAACGCTTGCTGCAGCTCTATCCTGACAGAACTCAATACCGACTGGTAGTTTATGGAGACAGTCGAGGAGATAAGGAACTCCTTGCTTTTTCGGATGAATCATATTACAAACAATTCAATAGATGAATATTCTTTTAATTCTTATTAGTGTGCTGCTAAATTGCGCTGCTCAGCTTTGTATCCGCAAGGGTATGCTGATTGTAGGTGAAGTCGGTATGAGTGGCATGGTGCAAAATTTTGGTGCCATGATATCCAACCTCTGGTTGTGGGGAGCCATGGTTTGTTATGCTGTGAGCATTTTGATGTGGATGGCTGTATTGAGCAAAGTAGAAGTAAGTTTTGCCTATCCGTTCCTAAGTATCGGTTATGTGGTGGCAGCTTTGGTGGGTTACTATTTCTTTGATGAATCACTGACGTTCACACGCATTGCTGGCATAATGGTGATTTGTGTTGGTGTTTATTTAATCTCTAGAAGTTGACAAGATGAAATATTTTATATTTGGAGGTAATGGCTTTGTGGGCCGTTACTTGGCGAATGCCTTGCTGGAGAGAAATGAAAAGGTGGTTGTATGTGACTTACACCCAACCCTTGATGAACGAGTTACAAAGGGTTGCGAGTATCGACAGACTGATATTCGTGATAAGCAACAATTGTCTACTATACCCATTTCTGTGGATGACATAATTATCAATCTTGCTGCTAATCAATACCATACCAAGGTGCCCCGTGATAGAAGAAACTACTTCTTTAGCGTAAATACTGTTGGCACAGAGAATATCCTTGAAGCGATTTACAACAAGGGATGTCGAAATTACCTGATGTTCACGACAGATATGACCTACGGAAAACCTCAATACTTGCCTGTTGACATTGAACATCCGCAAAATCCTTTCGGCCCATACGGTCAGAGCAAGAAAGCATGTGAAGAAATCTGCTTTGAATATCGGAAGAAGGGTATGAATATCACCATCTTCCGTCCCCGTATGATTAACGGCCCCGGCCGTTTGGGTATATTGGTGAAACTCTTCAAACTGATTGATATGAACTTGCCTGTTCCCACCATTGGTAACGGAAAGAATCACTATCAGATGATTTCTGTATTCGATTGTGTGAGTGCAATTCTCTGCGCCATTGATAAGGGTTTGCCTAATAAGGAGTACAATCTCGGTTCCAAAAACTCACCCGATATACGTACACTTTTAAAAGGTGTAATTGCATCAGCCCATTCACACTCAGTTGTGATTCCTACCCCGGGGAAATTAGTTAAGTTTATACTCAATATTTTTGATAGCATCGGCCTGACCATCATGTACAAAGAACAATTCATGATAGCAGATGAAGAGTATATTCTTGATATTAAGCAGACAGAAGACGATTTGGATTGGCATCCTCAATATAATGACGAGGATATGCTGAAGGAGGCCTATCAAATGTATAAAAAGCAATAAAATTTGGACCATGGAACTAAAGAATAAGAATGTGTTGTTTTTTACAAAGCTGATTGTGTTTGGTGCTTTATTTATGATGATACTTCCCTTTATTTTGTTTGGGGAGAACAATTACATCACTGTTCATGATAACTTAGACCAATTTCCACCCTTTTGGTCAATTGCTAAAAAGGTTGGACTTTTCTCTTTTGATGTATCTACCGGAGTCATGGATAACACACCGGCTGTCTATTTCGGCTGGGGAGGTTTTACCATCCAGAACTTTGCCTATTACCTCTTACCGGCTTATGTCGCCTACGTATTGATTTATTTAATTTCATTGCTCGTTGGCTTCTTTTCGATGTACAAGTTGCAGTGTATATTATTTGGAAAGGAACATCGTGAAATCCTATTATTCACTTCTCTGCTTTTTGCCATTTTACCGGTAATCCCTGCTTGGTCTATCTCAGTGGCATCCATACCGTTGGCTTGTATCGTGTTTTATAATATTTATAAGGGAGGAAGTAAATGGTGGTTGTTGGCGGCACTTTTCCTCCCCTTCTTGATGGAGTTTCATTGCAGTGCTTTGTTTGCCTGTGGCTTTTGGTTAGCGGGTATGGTTATCGCTTCAATAAAAAGCAAGCGTTTTCACTCCACACTATTTGTGGCATTCTTACTGTTATGCATTGGTGTGGTGATATTCAACTTTAAACTGTTCTACATGCAGTTTGCCGTTGGTGAAGACCTGAATCGGAATCACTTTATTATAGAACCAATCAACATTGCTATTGGTTTGTACCATTATTTTGTGGAGGGTTTTTATCATGCTTCTACCATTCAGAAATACGTGGTATTTCCAGTTTGTTTTATTACGTGCTGTTATGTGGCTTGGCAGTGGATAAGAAACAAAACCGTTACAAAAGAGCAATCTGTCTTTTTTATTTGTGGAACCATGGCGTTTATTTGTTCATTCGTAGCAGCAGCAGATGAAGCCTTTTGGTTCGATGACCTTAAAAATTTAATCTCCGCCCTAGATGGTTTTTCCTTTGCACGCTTATTTGTCTTCAACCGTCTCTTTTGGTACGTAGCTTTCAGCGCCAGCCTTATGATGTGCTTGCGTAATCGGTATCTCAAACGGATTGTACCTTTTATTCTGATTGTCCAGTTAGGTTATATAATGCTGTCGCGTACTACTTATAACGACTCCATTTATTCATTAGCAGCGAACACGATTCCTTCACTAAAGAAAGATCATCTCACTTGGAAGGAGTTTTATGACGAAGCTCTTTTTACGAAGATAAAGAAGGATATTAATTATAAAGGTGAACCGGTAGCTGCTGTAGGCTATCATGAAATGATATTGATGTACAATGGTTTTAATTGTATCGGTGGATATCTTTCCTGCTATCCCTATAAAGATATGTTGAAATACCGTCGTTTGATTGAGCCACAACTCAACGTGAACGAAGAAATCCGCCATTACTATGATATTTGGGGTGGTCGCCGCTACCTTTATTGTGAAGGTGTGGACTATCAGCCCACTCGGAAAAAGTGTGAACAATCGGTTGAGTTACTTATTAATGCCGATGTATTTCGCAATGAATTTGGCGGCAAGTATATACTTAGTCGTGCGAAACTTTCCAATGCGGCAGATTTGGGGTTTGACTTTGTAGGGAAGTGGGATAGTGTCGAAGGGGTTTATACAATGTATGTTTATGAAATGAAGTAATTTTGTGGATAGAAAATCAAGATGGGATATGGAAAATGAAATGATAGCAAGTAAACTGTCGAATTTTTGATTTAATGGCAATAATATCCCAACTTCGTAATAATAAGATCCTTCTTAAGGGTGGGCTGTTTTCTCTCTTCTCTTTCTTTAATCAGGGTGTGGGCTTCCTGCTTCTGATCATTTTGGCTAAATACATCGTTCCTGCAGAGTACGGAACGTTGAGTTTGTTCAATACAATCGTCACTTTTCTGGGATTTCTGGTGTCTCTCTCAACGAATGGATATGTGTCGGTGTCGTTTTTCAGGAAGAGCCGGGACGAGTTTCGGCAAAGTTTAAGCATTGTCTTCTTGATTACTTTTGCCGTAGCTTCTTTCTTTGCATTGGTGCTATTAGTGGGTAACTCGGCTTTGGCGCGAATGACGGAGCTGCGACTTGCTTTTTTGTGGTCTGCGCTCGCCATTGCCTTAATGAACTGCTATTTCCAGATAGTTCTTGATTATTTCCGCATCCGTGAGAAACTCATTTTTTATGGTTTGCTGAGTTGTAGCTTTGCTATAGTAAACTTTGCTATATCGTTGCTGCTGGTAGTGGCAATGAAACTTGGATGGGAAGGACGTATTTATGCACAGGTAACTTGCGCAGTGCTTTATGGGCTGATTGCTATTTACGTTTGCTGTAGATATCGTCTGTTTCTGTTTAAGGGTATTTCGTGGTTCAAGATAAGACCTATCTTGATGTGGGGTGTTCCACTTATTCCTCATCTGGCCACTTCTTGGATTAAGCAGGGAGGTGATAGGTATATTATCAATTACTATTATACGTTTGCAGAGGTAGGAATCTTTAGTTTTGCTCTCAACTTGAGCAATATCATTGACATGATTGGCTCTGCCTTTAATCAAACCAATTCGGTATCTATCTATCAGGTTTTGTCGTCTAATCTGGATGACAAATGGGAGAGATTGCAACGGCAGATTAAAGCCATATTCATTGTTTATACGATAGGAGTTGTTGCGGTACTGGCCGTTTGCTCTATCTTAATTCCCTTGGTATTGCCACGATATGCAGCTTCGCTTCCTTACTTCTACTTATTGGCTTTGTCAGGTTACTTTCAGTGTATTTATTTTCTTTACACCAACTATTTGTTCTATTATGACAAAACCAAAGATTTGATGATGATTACATTTTTTTCTTCGTTACTTCACTTGATGCTGTCGATGTGGCTGACGCAATATAGTCTCTATTATACCTGCCTGATTTATGTGTTCTTAAAGTTCATCATGGTGGCACTTGTGGTGTATCGGGCTAATTTACTTCTGAATAAATATGTGAAGACGTAGATGGTTATGGAAAAAAAAGGATGTATTGACCCCAAAAAAGGACTGCAGTATGAGTGTAGTCTCTCTTGTAAAAGATTTGAGTATGAAAAAGTTTAATGGAATTACTGCGGTATGTTTTGTGGATTCTGTTTATTCAATGCTGTTGTATCTGCTTGTTTATGGTAAAAAGCAATTTGAATCAACTTATTTTTTTGTTTCAGAAGCAATCTCAGTTGAAGTACAGAGTAAGCTGAAATATAAGCAATTTCTCTCTTTACATAAAATGGAAGCGATGCCTCGTCTTGTCAGGTGTATTTATCGTTTTCTTCTTTACCGTACTTGTTATTGGCATTGGCCTTTTTTAAAGACATTACCCATTTATGGACACGATCACTTGTGGTTTTCATCCGCATTGCTGCATAAACGAACCATGGTGGTAATTGAAGATGGTTTAGGTAATTACGATGAGAAATGGTTGATAAAGCCCCAGCTACGAAAGCATAAAAAACTTTTGCAATTCATTTATGGTCCCAATATTGTGAAGGGTGATTATGGACTAACCGATCAAGCAAAAGAAGTGGTACTGACAGAATTGGCCTCCATACCGGAGTGCTTGAAATCTAAAGCAAAAATTGTAAATGTTCAGGATTTGTGGAAAAAGAGTGATGCCAAGGACTACATTACATCTTTGTTTGGAATTACTGATGATGACTTGTTGATGTTGGCTGAAAAAAAAGTGATTATATTAACTCAACCTTACAATATACAGATTGGAGATGATAATCTTATCGAAATATATCGTAAGATTATTGATAAATACAATTCTGAAGAAGTGGTGATTAAGACGCACCCGCGTGATAATTTGGATTACGAAAAGGCATTTCCGGGAGTGAAAGTATATTCTAAGAAAGTACCCGCCGAACTTTTTGCTCTTTTGGGCATTCACTTCGATGATGTCTACACCATTAATAGTACCAGCATATATTCGTTTCCCCCCCAATCAAATCTACACTATTTAGGTGTTAAATGTCACCCGAAATTGATAGAACTTTATGGACAAGACACTATTGAAGGCCTTGCTCAGAACTGATTGGTTCGTTTGGATCATTTTCTTCTGCTGCCCTATACTTGCCATGCCTATGGTGATAAATGGATGTTATAGACGAAAACGAAATGCTTACGTGCTGTTTGCGTTGTTTATGGGACTGTGTTCAATGTTGTTGTTCCTACCTACTGCTGACGCGTATAGGCATGCTGAATTATTCTATGAAATGGAAACATGGAATTGGGATGAATTATTGCTTTATCTTTCCTTTAATATAAAAGTTGATTTCATACTTTTCCTTTATGAATTTGGAATTATTCAGTTAGGGTTGACATACGGTTTTGTTCGTTTTGGATGGGTGGTCATTGCCTACCTTATATATTTCTACATATATGATTGCATGCTTGATTCTCCACAAATAAAATGCCTCAATCGTTGGTTGGTTTTATGGATGGTTATTTTGGTGGTTCCTATTGGAGGTATTTCTTCTGGCTTGCGCTATGGATTTGCAGCTACATTAATTTCTCTTGTGTTGTGTAGAAGATACTTATTAAATAAAACGGGGCTTATTGATTATATAATAATAGTAGTTGCTATATTTGTTCACTTTGCAACTATATTCGTTGTACCTTTGCTCGTAGCAAATAAATTAAAAATTTTCCCACATACAAAAAAAAACTTTTGGATATTTTTTGTAGTGCTGTTTTTGATTTCTTCATCACTTCCATTAATCTTACAACTCTTTCCATTAGGTGAAATTAATAATTATCTGCTGATGTATACTGAAGGTAAATATAGCGATACTAGCTATCTTTCAGGTAATGTTTTCTTCTGGTTGCCTATATGGATTGGTCAGGTCGCATCTTTGTCATTATTTGTTTTCTTCATATTATATGTCCCTATTAGTCATCAATCGTCTATAATGTATAATTTGTTTTTGTTATGGGCGTTTACGTCTAATTATTCGGCAATCAATGGACGTGTACAGTTTTTCTTTTATGGTGTTGGTGTTTTCTATTTATTATATAATGCTAAATTGAAAAATATTCAAATAGTGTTTGGTGTTTTCTTGTTTAGCATCATAACTGGTCAAGTGATAGGTTATAGAAAACATACTGTTACACGTTGGCCATACTTATTTGCACCTTACCCTGTTGCACTTCAAATGGATTATGATGTTAATTGGATTTATAATAATGTTGACCCTAATACTGCAGATCTCTATCTTTGGCAAAAGAGCGGTCATTAAATAATTTATATTAGGAGAATATGAAAGCTTTAATAGTTAATTTGCAGGATTGCGAAGAACGCCGAGATGCAATAAAAAAACAAATGGAAGCCTTGCGTTCTATAGACTATGAATTTATTGATGCTGTAGATGGACGTAAAATGAACACGCAAGAGTTGAATCAACTTTTTAATTTAAAACGATTTAAATCACTTTATTTTAGAGAAGCTCGTCCTGGTGAAGTGGGATGTACCATGAGTCATCAACGATGCTTCCAGGCCATTATCGATCAGAATTTGCCATATGCTTTACTCTTAGAAGATGATGCTGTATTGGGTGATGTGAATCGTATTATTCACTCAATACATACAGTGCAAAATTGGCTTGACAAACAAGAACTACCCACAGTCATATTATTTTCATCATGGTTTTGGCATTGTGAAGATGTAATTAATATTGATGATATTAGGATAGTAAAAGTGTTTGATGCATTTTTTACTTATGCTTATGTAATAAATCGTAAAGCTGTGCTGCTAATGAAGGAAGAACGACCGTTTGTTACTGCTGATGATTGGTTTTACTGGCGCAAAAAAGGTATTCAGATATTAGGAGTAACTCCGTTTGTTATAAACCATCCTACGGATGAAAGTGTGGAGAGTACAATATCTGGTGCTTCTTCAAAAAGGACCACCGTTAATCAGATGCTTTACCGCATTACGCACTTTAAACGATTATTTATACGTAAATGGTTAGAAAGAAAAGGAAACTATGAGAAGTTTAAACCGATAGCTCACGATTTGTTGTAAATCAATTGAAGGTATTAAAGAATGAAGATAGTTTACACAATAACAGGAATGTATAATTCCGGAGGTATGGAGCGTGTATTGGCTAACAAGGCTAATTATCTTTCTCATGCGAAAGGGGTAGATGGTAAATCAAACAAAGTTATTATCATAACAACCGACCAAAAAAATCGCAAGCCTTTTTTTTATCTTTTTGAAGATGTACGTTGTATTGACTTAGGAATTAATTATGAAGATGATGCACAGTTACCCCTCCCTTTCAGGTTGTTTGCTACAAAAAAAAAGAAAGCTATACACCGAATGCGTCTAAGGGACGTATTGTTGAAAGAAAAGGCGGACATCGTAATTTCAATGTTCGACTATGACTTTGACATTCTGTGCGATGTAGAGGACGGTAGTTCTAAAATTTTAGAGTATCATTTTTCTCGAGAGGCAAAAATGATAGAAGCGCGTTCATGGTTGAAACGAACGATACAATCCATGAGACTAAAAAGCTGGTTGAAAATAATTCGAAAGTATGATAAATTTGTTGTTTTGACCGAACGTGACAAGCGTTCGTGGGGAGATTTACCTAATATTATGGTGATTCCAAACTATCTTCCTACATTCCCGGATAAGCTTGCTCCTCTAAATAATAAAATAGTGTTGAGTGTGGGTCGATTATCATACCAAAAAAATTTTCATCTTTTAATTCGAGCATGGAGTAAAGTACATATAAAATGTCCTGATTGGCGACTTGTAATACGTGGGAATGGTGATGATAAAGATAGCATTATACAATTAATTGACAAATTGTCATTATCCGAATCAGTAAGCTTACTTCCTTCAACTTCACAGATTGCTTCTGAGTATTTAAACGCTTCTTTTTTAGCTATGAGTTCAAGATATGAAGGCTTTCCTATGGTGATGCTTGAAGCAATGGCTCATGGACTTCCCATAGTAACAGTTGATTATCCTTGTGGCGCATCTGATGTTATAACTAATGGCTTAAACGGAATTGTTGTTGGCTCCTCTGATTCACTTGGCTTGGCAAATGCCATAATAACTCTTATTAATGATAATGCAAATCTAAGAAAAATGAGTGTTTCTGCGCGTCATAAAGCAGAAGAATATACTGAATCTCGTGTGATGGGAATATGGCAGAACCTATTTCGGGAAATTAGTTCAAAATCTTAAATTTATTTTTGCCTTTTTGTATGAATATATTTCTATCAATAATAATTCCATGTTTCAATTGTGGTAAGTTGATGAGTCGTTGCATAGAGTCTTTGCAACGTCAAACGTGTCAAGATTTTGAGGTGATTTTTGTAGATGATTACTCTACAGATGATACTTGTCTTTTTCTCCAAAATTTCATCGACTCAAATTCGATTTTGGCATCTCTAATCAATGCTCCTTATAATGGGGGACCTGGTAAAGCCAGAGAGCTTGGGGTAAAAGAAGCTAAAGGAAAATATGTTGCTTTTTTAGATTCTGACGATTGGTATCGTGACGATTTTGTGGAAGCAATAAAAAAGCGTATGGAATCAGATATGCTTGACTTGCTATTTTTTGATTATAACCGTTGCTATGAAAGTGGGAAGACTTTTCATATTTCTTCTATTCCATTTTATAGTGACGGATTTGTAAAATCTGATTTTATGGCTTTAACGGGCGATAGCGTGTGTGGTATATGTATAAAAGCCAACATCATAAAGAAAATAAAAATGCCTTGTTTTTACAATAGCGAAGATGCTGCGGTAGTTCCATTATTGGTATATGAATCAAAAAGTATTGCTTATTTGCCCGAAGCATTTTATAACTATTTTGCGCGTAGTAATTCTTTATCAACATCCGTTAATCCTAATATTTATAAGGGCTTTTTACAAGCAAGTAATTATATACGCCAGAATATACCCGATACTTTGATACGAGAAAAAGAGTTTAGATGTATTAATTTAGTGTTATATGGTGCTGTTTTCCGTGCTTTATTCTCGGGCGTTGACAAACGAATAGTACTTCGCTTTATTGATGATTTTGAGGTTCTGTATCCTAATTGGCGGCATAATAAATACTACTGTCATTTCCCTTTTAGGAAAAGAGTTTTCCTTGCTCTTGTTAGGAATCGATCCTTTCTGCTCATTAAATCTTTTATAAAAACACAAAAAATCGTTTTAAGTTTTCGGTAAAGACTCGTAATAGTTATGTTGAAACTACTGACAAAATATAAGATGTCAAGTAATTGTATTTAATTGGAAAAGAATAGTGTGTAGATTTCGATAAGAACATCGTGGTTTGTGGTGGTATTGGGTTTACACAGACTGTGTATACTATCACGCTTTACAAAAGTAAAAAGATGCTTTGTGGACTTTTATAATGATTGTCTAACTGAAAAGGATAAGAAATATCCGGAACTAAAGGATTTTATGAGTTCCTTATTTGTAATAAAAAAAACGCAATAATCTATAATAAGTGTATGAACAATCAATATCAAGTAACAGCTACTATAGTGCTCTATAAAAACAATATAGAAGAACTGAAGAGGGCTATTTGGAGTTTTTTAAACACAAATCTGAAGGTGCGGATTTATCTGGTGGATAATTCGCCTATAGATGAGTTGAAATCATTAGCGTCATTAGATGAACGAGTGGAGTACCTTTTTATGAATTGCAATAATGGATTTGGTGCGGGACATAATAAGATTATGCGTCAGCTTGATAAAATGGGAGAATTCCATTTGGTGCTCAATCCGGATATCTATTTTGAAGCAGGGGTGATTGAGGCTCTTTATGAGTACATGCAGGCTAATCCTGATGTGGGCAATGTGCTTCCTAAAGTGATTTATCCTAATGGTGATTTGCAATATTTGTGCAAGCTTCTGCCTACTCCTATGGACTGGATTGGTCGAATGTTTATTCCTTTTAAGAGTATCAAGAAGCGTATTAATGATAATTTTGAGATGCGCTTTAGCGGTTATGATAAGGAAATGAATGCTCCATATTTATCAGGATGCTTTATGTTTCTTCGCAAATCAGTTATTGAAGAAGTTGGAGTTTTTGACGAAGGGATTTTTATGTATGGAGAAGATACTGATTTAAATCGTCGTATTTTTCAGAAATATAGAACAATGTATTATCCAAGTGCCACAATTACTCATGCTTTTGAGAAAGGATCTCATAAAAAAATTCGTTTGTTTTGGATACATGTTAAGGCTGCCGTTTATTATTTAAATAAATGGGGGTGGTTTTTTGATAAAGAAAGGCGGGAGATAAATAAAAAAGCGAAATTAGCATATACGAATATGAAATTAACTAATCGATAGAACTATCGACAATAAAATAACTGAGTTTTTACTAGTGATTTTCCTAATATATTTTTCATGAAACTTTTATTTACTGGAGCTTCTGGTTTCTTGGGTAGCAATGTGCGTCCTCTTTTGGAGGGGATGTATGGCGTTAAGACTGTGGGGCTGTCGCCGAAGGATGATTATACTATAGATATAGCAAAGGAGATTCCGGTATTGCGTGAACGGTATGATATTGTTCTTCATGTTGCTGGAAAGGCACATTCTGTTCCTAAAACGGAAGCGGAAAGACAGGTGTTCTTTGATGTGAATCTGCAAGGTACAAAGAATCTTTGTACTGCATTGGAGCGGAGAAGAGTGCCACGGGCCTTCATTTTTATTTCCACTGTAGCAGTTTACGGTTGTGCTTATGGTGAGAATATTACGGAAGACCATCCTTTGGATGGAGATACACCATACGCCATGAGTAAACGTCTTGCGGAGGAATATCTACAAAAGTGGTGTTACGAACATAATGTCATTTTAGGTATAATCCGTCCTTCCTTGATTGCCGGTCCTAACCCTCCGGGAAATCTGGGGGCTATGATTCATGGTATCCGTAGTGGGAAATACCTCAGCATTGCTGGCGGTCAGGCACGAAAGAGTGTATTGATGGTACAGGATATTGCAAAGTTGGTCTCTCTGTTGGCAGAAAAGGGAGGCATCTACAATGTATGTGACAGTCATCACCCCACTTTCAGAGAACTTGAGACTACTATTTGCAGGCAATTGGACAAGAAATTACCTTTCTCAATACCTTATTGGGCAGCTAAATGTATGGCTTTGGTAGGAGATTGCTTAGGAAAGAAAGCGCCTATCAATTCTTTGAAACTGAAGAAAATCACAGAATCGCTTACTTTCAGTAACGAAAAGGCGATGCGTGAATTGGGATGGAAGCCGACCCGTGTATTGGAAAACTTCAAGATAGAATGAATGTATATTTAGATGTCATATTGATAGGGCTGGGTATTATATCTTTGGGATTTACATGTATTCAGCTTTGGTTTTACTGGATAATCAAAAACGGATGATGTATTATTTGATGGTTTTGGTTCTGCTATTTCTAGCAGAACTTTTTTATTTTAAGATAGCAGATAAGTGCAATATCATTGACATGCCTAATGAGCGGAGTTCTCATACGAAAGTCACTTTAAGGGGTGGGGGAATTATCTTCTACTTCGGTGCATTGGCTTATTTTCTGGCGAGTGGTTTTGACTACTTTTGGTTTATGCTGGCATTGACTTTGGTGACGTTCATCAGTTTTGCGGATGATATAAACCCCACCAAACAAATAACAAGACTGCTTTTTCATTTCTCGGCTATGGCGTTGATGTTTTATCAGTGGGGATTATTCTCCTTGTCGTGGTGGTGGATACTCATTGCATTAATCGTCTGTACGGGCATCATCAATGCCTACAACTTTATGGATGGCATTAACGGCATAACCGGTGGTTATTCTCTGGTTGTTCTTGCTGCGTTGGCCTATATCAATAAAGAGGTGGTGACTTTTGTGGAAGCGGATTTCATCTATACCGTTATCTGTTCCGTCCTTGTCTTCTGCTTCTTCAATTTCCGCAAGCGTGCCAAATGCTTTGCCGGTGATGTGGGTTCCGTGAGTATTGCTTTTATCCTTCTTTTCCTGATAGGCAGGCTTATCATTGAAACAGAAGATTTCAGCTGGATAGTCCTTTTGTCCGTTTACGGTGTAGACAGTGTTCTGACTATCATCCACCGTCTGATGCTTCATGAGAATATCGGCTTGCCGCATCGCAAACATCTGTATCAGATAATGGCGAATGAACTGAAAGTTCCTCATGTAATGGTTTCTTCTTTTTACATGGCAGTGCAGGCAATCATAATCGTAGGATATATAACGTGCTTGGGTTATGGTTATTGGTATTTGGCAGGTATAATTCTTTTGCTTTGTTTTCTTTATATCTGTTTTATGAAGAAATATTTCGGATTGCACCAGTCTACGTGAGTAATACTGAAATGATGATTAGTAGAATAATGAAAGGCGATGGAGACTAAAATCTCCATCGCCTTTCGTCTTATTTTTGAAATATAAATCGTACCTTTGTCATACACCAATCAGGTTATAATAACATGGAACAGATGCGTAAACTGCCGATAGGCATACAGACTTTTGATAAACTTCGTGAAGGGAATTTTCTTTATGTAGATAAGACGGCTATGATTTATCAAATAGCATCTACTTCTACTCCTTATTTCCTAAGCCGTCCCCGTCGTTTTGGCAAGAGTCTGCTTCTTTCTACCTTTGAAGCCTACTTTCAAGGACGCAAAGACTTGTTTCAGGGCTTGGCCATCGAACAGTTGGAAACGAAGTGGGAACAGTATCCTGTTCTACATCTTGACTTGAATGCCCGGAAATATGAAGCTGCTGCTGACCTGACGGCTATGCTTAATCAGTATCTGGAGAAATGGGAGCTGCTCTATGGTCAGGAGAAGAAAGACCGTAGTCCGGAAGAGCGTTTTGCTTACGTGATAGAGCAGGCATGCATGCAGACAGGAAAGCAGGTTGTTGTGCTGATTGATGAGTATGACAAGCCATTGCTTCAAGCGGTCTTGGATGAGAACTTGCTGGATGAGTATCGGAAAATATTGAAAGCGTTCTACGGTGTCTTGAAGAGCGCTGACCGTTATCTTCGTTTTGTTTTCCTGACCGGAGTGACCAAGTTTGCGCAAGTAAGTGTGTTCAGTGACTTGAACCAGCTGAATGATATAAGCATGGATAGAGCATACAATGCTTTGTGCGGCATTACACAAGATGAACTTATAAAAACATTTGGCCCGGAAATACAACGGTTAAGTGAGAATGAAGAACTGACTTTGGAGGAAACGATTTTTCGTTTGGCAAAGAAATATGACGGCTATCATTTTTGTGAAGATACTTCGGTGGGGCTTTTTAACCCTTTCAGCCTTCTGAATGTATTCCAGAAATTGAAGTTCGGCAACTTCTGGTTTCAGACGGGTACACCTACTTATTTGGTGGATTTATTAAAAAAGAGTGACTATGATCTTCGCCTTTTGCTGAATGGCGTAGAGGTTACTGCCTCTGCCTTCTCTGAATATCGTGCAGAAGCTAATAATCCTCTGCCTATGATTTATCAGAGCGGTTACTTGACTATAAAAGCTTATGATAAAGAGGTTTGCCTTTATACGCTTCAATTTCCGAATGATGAAGTTTGTTATGGTTTCCTCAATTTTCTGGTTCCTTTTTATACTAAAGTTACTGATGATGAAACTGGTTTCCACATCGCTAAATTCATGCGTGAATTGAAGAGTGGGGATGTGGAGGCGTTTATGGAGCGTCTTAAGATATTCTTCTCCGGTATTCCGTACGAGTTGAGTGATGATACGGAACGTCATTATCAGGTTATTTTTCATGTAGTGTTTACTTTGCTGGGACAGTTCATCCGGTCCGAGGTTCGCAGTAGCCGCGGCCGTGCGGACGCAGTCGTTCATACCCCTACCGCTATTTATGTTTTTGAGTTTAAACTGGACGGTACGGCCGACGCAGCTCTGAAACAAATAGATGAGAAGGGGTATCTGATTCCTTATACCTTGGATGGCAGAAAATTAGTGAAAGTAGGTGTGAACTTCAGTAAAGAAACACGGAATATTGATGAATATATTGTCGTAAAGGAATAGGAACGAACAATCATATATATGGAAAAGGCGATGGAGAATCAAATCTTCATCGCCTTTTCCATATATAGTATTTCATTTTATTTCTTCATCCTCAGTACCCGTATTCCCGTCCACTTATTATTGTCTTTCAGCATTTGGGACAAGGGGACTTTGGAGACGACCACTTTCTTGTCGGTAGAGGAAGCGTGTACCAGCAGGAGTTTGCTATCCGCATAGAAAGCGATTCCCATGTGGGCTACATCCAGCCCCGGAGTGTTGGTGGTGATGGCTATGATATCGCCGTCTTTAATCCACGGGAGACCATCGGCGGGAAGTTTGGCTTTGGGAAGATAGTGAATTTCCTTGCCGGACAAGGATTGTTCAATCTTTTTCATTTTGGCTACGTTTTCCGGAGAATTTGCCAGCTGCTTGTAGAGTTGGGGGTGGGAAGACATGTAGGAGATGGACAACCGTTCGGTGTCGGGACTCATGGCGCCCGTTACATCCTGAAGGAAGCCGTTGCGTACGCCATTGTTTATCCAGTCGGCAATATAATGCAGGCGGGAAGTGTACCCGTCGATTTTACCGTTACGGTAACGGATTTTTTGCAGGTTATCGGCGAAAGCGCTTTCCGAGATGTCCCCGTCGGCCAATTTGGGGGTGAGTGTCTCTGCCAGCACATATTCCACCAGCGTAGTGCAGTCTACCTCATCGCAGTTGATGACGAGTTCCTCGGGACCGTCTGCCTCCAACGTATGGGCCACGTATGGCACATCCAGATACTTTATTCCATTGCTCAACATATCTTTCCCTCCCTGGGCAGAAACGGAAGTTACCATGGCCGCGGCGCAGAGGGCGCTGAACATAAATTTAGTCATTGTTTTCATTTTTCTTTCTTTTGATTATTATTGTTCTTGAACGTAAAAAGGATGCAGCAAATTTACTACATCCTTTTTATAAAAGCTTAATCCGGAGGGATTAAATTCAATATTGCCGGATTAAATATTTATAATCCTCCTTTTTATCGAACGGAACAAGGGAGAAACCGTATTCAATGGCATTCTCTTTGCCCGGACGGATCAGATAGGGTTCATGGGCGGTTGCGCCCCAACTGTCGTCTCCACCGACACCCATCATGCGGTAGTCAATGAATAAATCGACCATCTTTTCCGGCAGAGGGTCGGTGAGGTGGCGGTGATGGGTCTTTTCGGTACGCGGAGCACCGTTATCAATCGTGTCGCCGCTATCCATGCTCTCCAGGGGATAGTTGGAGGCGTTCAGTTCGAAGGTGCGGTCGGCGATGAGTAGCAAGCCACGTTGTGTCTTATCGGTAAGGGCGCACCAATAGATGTCTGTGCGATGGTTGTTCTCTTGCGGGCGGACGTAAGGCTCGTACATATCCTTGAGCGGGATAGTATACTCTCCAATAAACTGGGAGGTACGGCGGTCCCGGTAGTTTTCCTTCGAACCGCGACCGTAGTAGGTCAAGTCTGTAAAGGTCTCTTGCAACTGCATCCGCAGGCCTACACGCGGTATCATCGGAGCTTGGTCTCCTTCGGCCATGAAGCGGTTATCTACCTTGATAACTCCGTTGGCATATATCTTATAGGTGATGTCCCAATGGGCATCTGTCTGCGGAAAAAGATAGGTCACCTTGACAGTGGTAGAATCATTACCTTTGGACACATGGAAACTTTCGGCTTTCGGTTTCTGGTAACTCGCTTCTTTCCATGCTTTGAGACGGACGGGGAGTTTTGCACCATAGTCATTGTCCGTTGGTGCACGCCAGAAGAAGGGTTGAGGGCCTTGACCGTTCAGAATGTATTCATGCTTCTTGTACAGATAAGAGATGAGTAGTCCGCTTTGTTTGTCGAAGGTGGCCTTGAAGTCGGGACCGGAGAACACCACCAGATTCCCCTCTTCCTTAGAAGTGGCGGGCTTCTGTGCCGTAGCCTCTTTCTTGTAGAAGGTATGGACGTAGGTCTGTTCGCGTGCGATGACTGTGCCGACGGGGAGGAAAGGCTCTGCCGTCTTGATGGCTGCATAGAACTCGATGCGCACATCTCCCGTTGTCTGTTTCTCTTTGGGTATGCCGTTCAGAAAGCCGGTGGTTACCGTCTTGCCCGGTGCAGCATGGATATTTTCAATCTTGCCACGGTAGACTTCCTTTCCGTGGTCGCGGATGATGTAGTAGAAGTCGTACTTGTCGAGATTGGTGAAGGAGAAATCATTGCGGATTTTCACGGTGGAAGTCTGCTTGTCGAAATCAAGGAACTTGATGTTCTGGTAGACCTTCCCCATCTCTTCCGTCTGTGGTTTGACACTGCGGTCGGGGTATACCACGCCGTTGATGCAGAAATTGCCATCGGAGGGGGTACCGTTCTCGCCATAGTCGCCGCCATAGGCCCAGTATTTGCGCCCGTTGTCTGTCTTGGCGGCAAAGCCCTGGTCTACCCAATCCCAGACACAGCCACCCTGGAGGATGGGATATTTTTCGATGATGTCCCAATACTCCTGGAAGTTGCCGAGACTGTTGCCCATGGCATGGGCATATTCGCAAAGAATGAGGGGACGCGTCATCTCCTTGTTCTGGGCATACTTCTCCAGATAGGAAGGGGAAGCGTACATCGGGCAGTAGATGTCCGTATTCCATTCCAACAATGCACGCTCATACTGGATGGGGCGGCTGTCGAGCGTCTTCAAGGTGTTGTAGGTGACGTAGAAATTCAATCCGTTCCCGGCTTCGTTGCCCAGCGACCAGATGATGACTGACGGATGGTTCTTGTCCCGTTCGTACATATTCATGGTACGGTCGAGGTGGGCATTCATGAAGAGCGGATTGTTTCCCAGCGTGCCGCCTACACGCAGGTCGTAACCCATGCCGTGGCTTTCGATATTGGCTTCGTCGATGACGTAGATACCATATTCGTCACAGAGTTCGTAGAAACGTTCCTGCTGGGGATAATGGCAAGTGCGTACGGTATTGACATTGTATCTCTTCCAAAGCTCGAAGTCTTTCTTCATCAGTTCTTCGGAGACATAGTGACCGGTATTCTCGTTGTGTTCGTGATAGTTCACGCCTTTCACGAGGATAGGTTGTCCGTTTACCAACAGTTGCTTGTCCTTGATTTCCACTGTACGGAAACCTACTTTGCAGCTTGTCGCTTCAATCACATCTCCGTTCGGGCGCTTCAAGCTGACGACGAGGGTATAGAGGTTGGGCGTTTCGGCTGTCCATTGTAGGGGTTCCTGGATGGTCTTCTTGGTGAATTCCACTTCCGTTTGGTCACCGCTGACCTGAGTAGAGGACTGGGCTATCTGCTGGTCGTTCTTGTCCAGCAGGCGGTAACCAACGACAAATGGGGAATTTTGTCCGCTTTCATTGGTAAACTGCACCTTTACCTTGAGGATACCATTCCGGTAGTTCTCATCCAAAGGAGACTCCACCTTGAAGTCCGTGAGATGGATTTGAGGCTGGGCATATAAGTAAATGTCCCGTTCGATACCACTGATGCGCCAGAAGTCCTGGCATTCCAGATAGTTGGCATCGGAAAAGCGGTGTATCTGAATGGCAATGACATTCTTCCCTTTCTTGGCAATGGCGCTGACGTTGAAACGCGCCGGAGTCTTTGCATCTTTACTCATGCCTACAAACTTGCCGTTGAGGTAGTAGAAGGCTGCCCCGCGTACGCCGTCGGCACTCAGGAAAATTTCCTTATCGTCCCAGTCTCCCGGAAGAGTGAACTCGCGGCGGTAGGTGCCGGTGGGATTCCATTCTTGGGGAACGTATGGAGGATTGGGCTTGTCCCAATAAGGAGGATAGCCCGAAGAACAGAATTCATAAGGCTGGTTCACATAGATGGGCGTACCGAATCCCTGCAACTCCCAGTTTCCGGGTACATTGATGTCCGGCCAGCGGCTGGCGTCCACACGGTCCATCATGAAGTCCGTGGGGCGGTCGGCGAAGGCTTCCACGTAATGGAATTTCCATTTCCCGTTAAGGGACAAGCGGAAGGTTCCGTTCTTGCGGTCATTGATGACGGCATCAGCCTCCGTGACGTAGGAGGTGAACGTGCTGCGGGCAGGCTCCCGGTTGATGCTTGTCAGCTTGGGGTTGGTAATCTCTTCGTAGCGATTGTTCTCCTGAGCAGTCAGGGCAAAGGGAAACGCTGCGAGGCAAGTGAGTAAAAAATACTTTTTATTCATAATTGCTTTTATTTCTTTGTGGTAGGTTCAGAGACCGGGAATACGAGCCCTTCACGCAACCACTTCTCCAGTTCTTCCGTCCATTGACGCTTGTAGGTGAAGTTGTCCCGGAATCCCCAGCCATGTCCGCCGGTAGGGTAGGCATGCAGGCTGGCAGGCACTTTGTGGTCACGCAAGGCGAGGAAATAGCCAATGCCGTTGATGGGTGGCACTGCGTCGTCGTCCGAAGAAAGCATGATAAAAGCCTGCGGAGTGCGTGGGGACACTTGTCTTTCGAGGGAGTATTTTTGTTCCAGCTCCTGAGATGGATTTTCTCCGATAAGGTTCTTACGGGAACCTCCATGGGTAACGCCTTTCTGCATGGAAATCACCGGATAGAACAAGATCTGGAAGTCGGGACGGGTCTTGTCACTGCTGTATAGTGTGGCAAGCGAAGCTGCCAGATGGCCGCCGGCAGAAGCGCCCATGATGCCTACACGCTGAGGATTGACACCCCATTCGGCGGCATGTTCGCGTACCATGCGGATGGCTTGTTCGGCATCGGAAAGGGGCACTTCATGGTGCCCGTTGGGCATACGGTATTTCAGTACTGCATAGGTGATGCCTTGTGTGTTGAACCAGGGAGCCATGTCGTGTCCCTCGTGCTTCATGGCCAGCCCCCCGTAGCCGCCTCCCGGACACATGATGATGGCCATGCCGTTGGGGTGGGAGGCAGGGTACACCGTAAGGGTAGGGGTGGTGACATCGGACACCCATTCGTTGTTATGGTTCTGTCCGGAATTGGTCAGTTCGTTGTTATTGGGGGCACCGTTGGGCCATAGGGGCAGCTCAACGGGCTTTTGTGCAGATAACATGGTCGCTGCAAATAGAAAAGATAAAAGTAGAATCTTTTTCATGTTCTTGGTATTTAAAAGTTATTTGGTTTTCATGGAAGCTTTGATGAGGTAGAATATCAGAATGGCATAAGCACCCAGCGCCAGCACTTCGGACCAGGTGTTCTGCAACCATGCATCGTTTACGAGGTTGATTCCTCCGAAACGCATGGCAGCACTTGCCACACCCATCAATGCACCGCCGGCAATGAAACCGGAGGCAAGCAGGGTACCTTTCTCCCCGCGTTCGGCATTGAGAGCGGCATCCTTGCTGCGGCTGGTCACGTACCAGTTGATGGCACCGCCCACTACCAACGGAACATTCAGTTCCAATGGGATGAACATACCCAATGCAAATGCCAGTGCGGGAATCTTGCAGAAATTGAGGATGATGGCCAGCACTGCACCGATACCGTAGAGCGGCCAGGGCGCACCCACACCGTTCATCAACGGTTCGATAACGGCCGCCATGGCATTGGCTTGCGGAGCGGCCAGCTGTCCGCTGGTGAAACCGTATGTCTTGTTCAGGATAATCATTACACCACCTACAGTAGCGGCAGAAACGATGGTTCCGAGGAACTTCCAGGTCTCCTGCTTGGCAGGCGTGCTACCCAGCCAGTAACCGATTTTCAAGTCTGTGATGAAGCCTCCCGCCATGGACAGTGCCGTACATACAACACCGCCCATCACCAGTGCCGCAACCATCCCTTCGGGACCTTTCAGCCCTACGGCTACCATGACTACGGATGCCAGGATTAATGTCATCAGCGTCATTCCGGATACGGGGTTTGTGCCCACAATCGCAATGGCATTGGCTGCCACGGTGGTGAACAGGAAAGCGATACCTGCAACAAGCAGGATAGCTACAATGGTATGTGTCAAGTTGCCCTGCATCACATCGAAGTAGAAGAAGAGAACAACCAGCAGCAGCGTGATGATGGAACCGATGGCGATAATCTTCATAGAGATGTCCCGCTGTGTGCGTTTCACACTGGCTTCCACGTTGGACTTACCTCCCATTTCCTTGGCAGCCAGTCCTACGGCACTCTTGATGATGCCCCAAGACTTGATAATGCCGATGATACCTGCCATGGCAATGCCACCGATACCGATGCTCTTGGCATAGTATTTGAAGATTTCTTCCGGAGCCATAGCGCCTATGGTTGCCGTGATTTCGGGGTTCCATTGGTTCAGTACGGAATCTCCCCAAATCATGGACATACCGGGGATGATAATCCACCATACGGCCAGTGAGCCGGCACAGATGATGGACGCGTATTTCAGTCCCACAATATAACCCAGACCGAGCACGGCAGCACCCGTATTAACCTTGAATACCAGCTTGGCTTTCTCGGCCAGCATTTCGCCGAAGCCGCATACGCGGGTAGTGAAATTCTCGTTCCACCAGCCGAAGGTTGCCACGATGAAGTCGTATAGACCTCCGATAATACCAGCCATGAGTAATGGTTTTGCCTGGCTGCCGCCCTTTTCACCGGAGACGAGCACTTGTGTGGTGGCTGTCGCCTCGGGGAAGGGATACTTGCCGTGCATGTCGCTCACGAAATATTTGCGGAAGGGGATAAGGAAGAGAATACCCAGCACACCTCCCAGCAGGGAACTGATAAAGACTTGTGCAAAGGTGACGGTGATTTCTTTCGGATAGGTCTCTTGGAGAATATAGAGTGCCGGAAGGGTGAAGATGGCACCTGCCACGATGACGCCCGAGCTGGCACCGATAGACTGGATAATGACGTTTTCGCCCAATGCGTTTTTGCGTTTGGCGGCACCCGATACGCCGACGGCAATGATGGCGATGGGGATGGCGGCTTCGAATACTTGTCCCACCTTCAGCCCCAGATAGGCGGCTGCGGCCGAAAAGAGGATGGCCATCAGAATACCCCATGTCACCGACCAGGCATTTACTTCTGAATACTTCTTATCCGGGCTCATCAGAGGGTTGTACACTTCTCCCGGTTTCAATTCACGGAACGCATTTTCCGGTAGTCCGGTAATAGGTTCTTCTTCTTGTTTCATAGGTTTTGTAGTTTTATGTTTTTCTTTAATAGACTTCAAAGAAAGCAAAAAAAAAGGAGATTTAAAAAAATCTCCTTAATTCTGTATGGTAAAATGCTTATTTGGCATCTTTAGCGGTCATGTCCCCTTCGATAAATAATCGCATGATTTCCGTTTTGGCATTGGTGCGCAGGGTAATGGATTTCTTGAAGTGTCCGGGGTATCTTCCGGTTCCATTATAAGTTACTTTCACTGTTCCAGTCTTTCCCGGTGCTATCGGTTCTTGTGAATATTCGGGAACGGTACATCCGCAGGAAGCTACAGCTTGATGGATGACAAGCGGAGCATCGCCTACGTTCGTAAACTTAAAGGTGTAGCTGACCACCGGACTGTTTTCGGAGAATGTGCCGAAGTTGTGGGTGGTCTGTTCGAATTTGATGTCTGCCTTTCCTTGTGCATAGGCATAACCGATGCTCATAACCAGCAGCATCATATAAAAAACGACTTTCTTCATGTTCTTATCTTTTTTATATTTCAACGGCGCAAAGGTAACCCATTTTCATTAAAATAATGCCTATGGCGTGCGAAATTGTATTAAATCGGGCTCAAAAGGTCTCTGTACGAATGATAAGCAGGGAAAAATAGGGGAAGCGGATGGTCGCTATCCGCTTGCTGTCATTGATATACTTCTCTTCCGGAGTGCCTACATTCTCAAAATAGTGATACCGGTATTCGGGATGCAGGCAGATGCAGCGGTGAATCTCATCGGTGCATCTGGACAGCTTCATGATGACAACCGCACTGTTTTCGCTTGTCAGTTTTTCTATCTCTTCTGTCGTAGTAATGCCGGGTATCACCGTCAGCCGCTCTTCCTGGCTGGCCACATGGAGCCCGCCCAGTGCGCCGGCGGCAATGAAGGCGGGGATACCGGGGATGTGCTTCACGGGGATGCCGTCTGCCTGCAGTTTGTCATATACATAATGTATGGAAGAGTAGAATCCGGCATCTCCTTCGGCAACGATACAGACCTTCTTTCCTTGTTGCCGGAGGGTGGAGCTCTCCATATAGACCTCGTCGTAGGCGCTCAGGGCTTTTTCGCGCTGTCTGCTCATGGGGAGTGGAAAGCGGTGCACCGTGTTTTCCGGAATGTCGAGTTGCAATAGGATGTCGGCTGCGCGTGAAACTCTGTTTCCATCTTTGGCCAGTGTCTCGGGACAGAATATACAGTCGGCTGTCTGCAGGGCTTTCAAGCCTTTTACGGTAATCAGTTCCGGTTCGCCGGGACCGAGAGATACAAATATGACGGGGAACATTTGCATGAAGACATTAAAGGTTAAAAATTAAAGAACAGCAAAACGGCTACAAAAGTGGGGAAATAATCAGTAGCAAACAAGATATTTGCTATCTTTGTTATTTACTAAAACAATCTGTTTTTTATGGATTATCAACTGAACACCCGCTTGAATGGCAACATAGCCATGACTTCCAGCTACCATGAGCGTGCGTCGCTGCAACGTGACAAGACTCTGTATAAATTCATTTGGGTACAGAGCGGTACGCTGACTCTGGAAATAGACCATATCCCCATGCGCCTGGAAAAGGATGAAATCGTGACCTTGACCCCGTTGCATCACCTGGAGGTAAAAGAGGTGGACGGTGAATACCTGACGTTTGTATTCAACAGCAATTTTTATTGCATCTATGGACATGACAACGAGGTCTCTTGCAATGGATTCCTTTTTTATGGCTCTTCCAAGGTGATGAAACTGGCACTTTCTGCCGGGCAGTCTTCCAACTTGCATGACATAGTCCGCATTTTCCGGCAGGAATCGGTCATCCATGACAACTTGCAGGAGGAGATGCTGCGGATTGTCTTGAAACGTTTCATCATTACCTGCACACGCATTGCGCGCCAGCGTTTTGGGGTGGGGCAGGAGAAGGAAAAGACGTTTGACATCATCCGGCAGTATTACGTATTAGTGGACCGGCATTTCAAGGAGAAGAAGCAAGTGCAGGATTATGCCGATATTCTTTGCCGTTCTCCCAAGACACTTTCCAATCTGTTCTCGACCTGCGGGTTGCCTTCCCCTTTACGGGTGATTCATGACCGCATTGAGGCAGAAGCCATGAGATTGCTGCTGTATACCCACAAAAGCGCTAAGGAAATCAGCTCCATTCTGGGCTTCGAAGACTTGTCCGCGTTCAGCCGTTTTTTCAAGAAAATGACCGGCGAGAGTGTCTCGGACTACCGGAAAAGAGTGAAACGGGAAGAATTGCCAACTGTTGCGGAATAATTGCCATTTCGTACGTGGTGGAAAACAAGGAACTTTGCAAAAACAAAAATCAAGTCATATTACTGAAACCATTTAAAAAGTAGAACAAAGATGAAAACGAAATTGCAAAACTTGTTTATGGCTGCGTTGACGCTGGCCGCTTCCACTCAAAAGTTGGGTGTTAATTTGATTCGTGTAGCCATCCTGGTTATTTTCGTATGGATTGGTGGGTTGAAATTCTGGAATTATGAGGCTGAAGGGATTGTCCCTTTTGTGGCGAACAGCCCGTTCATGAGCTTCTTTTATACAAAGAGTGCCCCGGAGTACAAGGAGTATAAGCTGAAAGAGGGCGAGTTCAATGAGGCGAAACATCAGTGGCACGTGGAGAACAATACGTATGGTTTCTCTCACGGTCTGGGCATTCTGATTATGACCATCGGCATTCTGACATTTCTGGGGATATTCTCTCCGAAAATCGGACTGGCGGGAGCTGCACTGGCCATTGTCATGACAATAGGTACCCTCTCTTTCCTGGTGACAACCCCTGAGGTGTGGGTGCCCGACTTGGGAAGCGAGGAGCACGGCTTTCCGTTGCTGACGGGGGCAGGGCGCTTGGTCATCAAGGATACGGCCATTCTTGCCGGTGCCATTGTCGTACTGTCTGACAGTGCAAAAAGAGTATTGAACCAATTAAGGAAATAGACGTATGAAACAGTATGATGCCATTATCATCGGATTCGGCAAAGGCGGAAAGACGCTGGCTGCCGAGTTGGCAAAACGGAAGCTGGACGTTGCCGTAGTGGAGCGTTCGGAAAAGATGTACGGAGGGACATGTATCAATATCGGTTGCATTCCCACAAAAACATTGGTGCATGCGGCAAAGCATGCGGACAAAGACGCTTCTTGGGAGGTCAAGAAGGCATACTATCGTCAGTCCATTGCAAGGAAGGAAGAGGTCGTCTCTTTCCTGCGTCAGAAGAATTATCACAATCTGGCCGACAATCCTCATATAACGGTCTATACGGGTATCGGCTCCTTTGCAGGTCCGGATGTGGTGGAAGTTGGGATGGTGGAAGGGACATTACAATTGCAAGCTCCCCGGATATTCATCAATACGGGTGCCGAAACCGTCATTCCACCGATAGAGGGGATACAAGGTAACCCACGGGTATATACCAGCACCTCCATTATGGAACTGACTGAGCTGCCGGCACAGCTCGTCATTGTAGGTGGGGGATACATCGGACTGGAATTTGCTTCCATGTATGCTTCGTTCGGTTCGCAAGTCACGGTGCTCGAGGGCTCTTCCGAACTGATATCCCGGGAGGACCGGGACATTGCGGACAGTGTCCGGGAGGTATTGGAACAGAAAGGAATCGTTTTCAGGCTGAATGCACGCGTGCAGTCCGTGAAAGACTCTGACGTCATTTACCGGGATGCGGTCACGGGAGAGGAACATCAGTTACACGCAGATGCCATCCTGCTGGCTACCGGCCGGCGTCCGAATACGGCTGGCTTGAATCTGGCGGCGGCAGGTGTAGAGGTGAATGAGCGCGGTGCCATTGTGGTGGACGACTATTTGCAGACTACCAACCCCAAGATACATGCTATCGGTGATGTAAAGGGCGGTTTGCAGTTTACCTACATTTCTTTGGATGATTACCGCATTCTGCGCGAAGACCTTTTCGGGGCGGGAGAACGCAAGGTGTCCGACCGTGACCCGGTGAGCTATTCGGTATTCATCGACCCGCCGCTTTCACGCATCGGGCTGAGCGAAGCGGAAGCACGCAAGAAGGGATTGAATATAAAGGTCAACAAGCTGCCGGTAGTCGCCATTCCGCGTGCCAGGACTTTGGGCGATACGAACGGACTCTTCAAGGTGGTGGTGGACGCCGATACGGACAAGATTTTGGGATGTACGCTGTTTGGCCCGGAATCGAGTGAGGTCATCAACCTGGTGGCAATGGCTATGAAGACCGGGCAGGAATATACCTTCCTCCGTGATTTTGTCTTTACACATCCCAGCATGAGTGAAGCACTGAATGACTTGATGGGCTTTTAAAGATTATTTAGGCACAATATCCGTCAATTTGCAGGAAGAGCATTTGCGTATCTCCCCAAAAATGACGAATATTGTGCCCGAATTCTATAAACCCCAATAGTCATGACCCGGATATCTGCCATAGGCATTGCACTGCTGTGCATTTTATGCGTAACCTCTTGCGGCTTAAAATCAAGACAGACTACTACCGAATCTTCTTCCGAAACGGGCTATTCTCCGGTTACGACAGACACGGCAGCTACCATTGTACCGTGCTATGCCAAAGGCTATACGGTGAAATATCTTCCGCACCATGTCCGTCTGGTGGATATACACGACCCTCAAAAAGAAAGCAGCAGCACTTTCCACTATGCGCTGGTACCGAAAGGCATAAAGCCTGTCGGTATACCGAGCGACTATACGGTGATTGAAACGCCGGTAGAGCACGTTATGTGTATGACATCCCTGCAACTTTCCAACTTCATCCGTCTGGATGCCTGCGATTATGTGGTGGGCATCACCAGTACGCGCCATCTCTTCAACAAGGAGATGAACGACCGTTTGAAGTCCGGCGAGACCGTGAAGATTGGTATCGAAGGGAACTTTGATAATGAAGTGATAATGAGCATGAATCCGGATGTTATCTTTATCTCTCCTTTCAAGCGGGGTGGATATGATGCCATGCGGGAAATCGGTATTCCACTGGTTCCCCATTTGGGATATAAGGAGATGACCCCGTTGGGGCAGGCTGAATGGATAAAATTCATCGGCATGTTTATAGGCCGGGAAGTGGAGGCGAATGAAAAGTTTGCTGCGATAGAGAAGCGCTATAACGAATTGAAGGAGCTGGCTGCCAACGTGAAGAAGCGTCCGATGGTATTCAGCGGCGAGATACGGGGTGGCAACTGGTATGCAGTGGGAGGAAAGAGCTTTCTTGCCGAACTGTTCCGTGATGCCGGTGCGGATTATTTCTTGAAAGACGATCCCCGTTCGGGAGGTGTCACGCTGGATTTTGAAACCGTATATAGCCAGGCGGAGAGTGCCGACTATTGGCGCATTGTCAACAGCTATGACGGGACATTCACGTATGATGCCTTGAAGTCCCTCGACCCGCGTTATGCCGACTTCCGTGCGTTTCGTGAGAAGGGAGTGGTATACTGCAACATGCGTGAGAAACCCTTCTACGAAAGTATGCCCATGCAGCCCGAAATTGTATTGGAAGACTTGATACATGCTTTCCATCCCGATTTGTTGCCTGACTATAAACCGACTTACTACGAACTGCTGAAATGATAAAAAGACCCGTACTTCCGTTGATGTTGCTGACACTGGCATCTATCTTTCTTTTTTTCCTGCTGAACCTGCTTTTGGGGTCGGTTCACATTCCTCTGCGCTCCGTGTGGAACATATTGTGGGGAAATACGGATGAATCCGTTATTTGGCAGAATATTATCTGGAAGTCCCGCGTGCCCCAAGCGTTGACGGCATTGGTGGCGGGAGCAGGGCTGTCAGTCAGCGGTCTGCAGATGCAGACGGTGTTCCGCAATCCGCTGGCAGGGCCTTCGGTATTGGGCATCAGTTCAGGTGCCAGCCTGGGTGTGGCTTGTGTGGTATTGCTGTCCGGGGCGATGGGCGGTGTGGCATTGAGCCGTTTGGGGTATATGGGCGAGGTTGCCTTGTCGGTTGCCGCCATTATCGGTGCGCTGGCTGTGATGGCGCTCATTGTCTATGTCTCCCAGAAGGTGAAGGGCAACGTGACGCTGCTGATAATCGGTGTGATGATAGGCTATGTGGCAAGTGCCGTCATCGGCGTATTGAAATATTTCAGTGTGGAGGAAGATATACGTGCATATGTCATTTGGGGATTGGGTAGCTTTGCCCGTGTTTCGGGCGACCAGATGGTGCTGTTTGTCTGCATCATGGCTGTGCTGCTTCCGTTGTCCTTCCTGCTGATAAAGACGATGAATCTGTTGCTGCTGGGCGATGGCTATGCACGCAATCTGGGACTGAACATCAAGCGGGCACGCCTGCTGGTTATCTCATGCTCCGGCGTGCTGGTGGCTATTGTAACGGCCTATTGCGGTCCGATTATGTTTATCGGATTGGCGGTTCCCCATCTGTGCCGTGCCATCTTCCACTCTTCGGACCATCGGGTACTGATGCCTGCCACATTGCTGGTAGGCGCTTCCCTGGCATTGGTCTGCAATCTGATAGCCCGTATGCCCGGCTTCGAGGGAGCTTTGCCGGTCAACTCGGTGACGGCACTGGTAGGTGCGCCGGTAGTGGCTTCTGTACTTTTTAGAAAACGGAAAGGAGAATTGAATGAATAAGGAAACCATACATATAGAGAATCTTTCCATCGGTTACCCCGGTAAGGGGGATGTGAAAGTGGTGGCAGACGGCATTTGCGCCGGAATTAACAGTGGTGAGCTGACTTGCCTGTTGGGAGCCAATGGAGTGGGGAAGTCCACGTTGCTCCGTACGCTGTCCGCCTTCCAGCCGAAACTTGGAGGAAACATATTTATTGAAGGAAAAGAGATAGGGGACTATACCGACAAGCAGCTTTCGCGCGTCATCAGCGTGGTGCTGACGGAGAAGTGCGATATACGCAATATGTCCGTCGTAGAACTGATAGGTCTGGGGCGTAGCCCCTACACCGGTTTCTGGGGAACCCTTTCGAAAGAGGACAAGATTGTGGTGGACAAATCCATCGCCCTGGTAGGCATTCCCCATCTGGCACACCGCATGGTGCATACGCTGAGTGACGGTGAACGGCAGAAGGTGATGATAGCCAAGGCGCTCGCCCAGGAAACTCCCGTCATCTATCTGGATGAACCGACAGCTTTCCTTGATTTTCCCAGTAAAGTAGAGATGATGCAACTGCTTCACCAGCTCAGCCGGCAAACGGACAAGACGATTTTCCTTTCTACTCACGACCTGGAACTGGCCCTGCAGATAGCGGACAAAATATGGCTGATGGACAAGGTGAACGGCGTAACTATCGGTACGCCCGAGGACCTTTCGTTGAACGGCAGCCTGAGCAACTTCTTTGCCCGTAAGGGTATTGCCTTTGATTTGGAAACGGGACTGTTCAGGGTAGCCAATGAATATACCTCCCAGATACGCTTGGCGGGCCACGGGCAGAAGTATGCCATGGTGCGCAAGGCACTCCAGAGAAACGGGATTCTGGCAAACCGGAATGTTGAATCGGAGATTTATATCGAAACCGGAGATTTGAAGGGAGACGGCAGCTTCGTATTCCATCGACCGGGCAAGGAGCCGGTAACAGTGTACTCCATTGAGAAATTGCTGCAAATAGTCTTGTCATTCCATTCCCTATGATGCACCATTCTGCAAAGGATAATTATGTCCACTTAACGACGACTCCGGTCCCCCGGCTGATTACGTCATTGGCTGTGCCGACCATCATCAGCATGCTGGTGACGTCCTTCTACAACATGGCAGATACCTATTTTGTGGGTAAAATAAATACCCAGTCTACGGCTGCCGTAGGTATCGTGTTTTCTGTGATGTCCATTATCCAGGCTGTGGGATTCTTCTTCGGTCATGGTTCGGGGAACTACATCTCCCGTAAGTTGGGGGCGCAGGAAACGGAGAGTGCCGAGAAGATGGCATCCACCGGCTTCTTTTTTGCCTTGTTTATCGGAGCGGCTCTGGCTGTGCTGGGATTGCTGTTCCTTACACCGCTTTCCCTTGCTTTGGGGTCGACGCCTACTATTCTTCCGTATACGGAGCGCTATTTGGGAATCATTCTGCTGGGTACTCCTTTTATGACCGCCTCATTGGTGCTGAATAACCAAATACGTTTTCAAGGTAATGCGGCGTATGCCATGGTGGGGATTGTGAGTGGGGCGGTCATCAACGTGGTGCTCGACCCTATCCTGATTTTTGTATGCGATATGGGCATATCCGGTGCCGCACTTGCCACAGTAGTCAGCCAGATATGTAGTTTCATCCTTTTGCTATATATGGGGCGCAGAGGAGGAAATATACGTATACGTTACAGAAACTTTACGCCTACACTGGCTTTCATCAAGGAAATTATTGGGGGTGGAACTCCGTCACTCACCCGGCAGGGACTGGCAAGCGTGGCAACCATTTTGCTGAACGTGGCGGCCGGTGCATATGGTGACGCAGCTATTGCAGGGATGTCCATTGTGACGCGTATCTCTATGTTTATCAATGCTTTCCTGATTGGTTTCGGGCAAGGCTTCCAACCGGTATGTGGATTCAATTATGGTGCCGGGCTGTATGCCAGAGTGCGCCAAGGATTCTGGTTCTGTGTGAAGGTAGGCTTTTTCTTTTTGCTGGTTTGTGCGGTGGCAGGTATGGGATATGCCGAGGAGATTGTCTCCATCTTCCGCAAGGGAGACCCTGCTGTTGTAGCTACCGGTGCGGCAGCATTGCGCTGGCAGTTCATCACCTATCCGTTGGGTGCATGGATTGTGGTCAGCAACATGATGCTGCAGACTATCCGCAAGCCCGTACGCGCTACGATACTTTCCTCTGCCCGTCAAGGGCTGTTCTTCATCCCCCTCATCTTCATTCTTCCTTATTTCTTAGGACTGAAAGGGGTGGAAATGTGCCAGGCGGCGTCGGACATGCTGACCTTCTTCCTCGCCATTCCATTGACCTGCGGGGTGCTGGCGGAGATGAAGAGGAAGGAGGCGGAACAACTGCAACAGCGGCAATCTTGAAGTTTCTGCGTCCCTATTCAATTTTCACGGGAACTATCGGTTGCCGCTTCACTTTATCGAGGGGAGCTGCATGGTACTCGATGCGCCCGAAGTCTATCTGTCTCAAATCAATGCTTCTGATTGTACTGTTGTACATGGTGCGATAGTAGATGATACCGTTTGTCATATCTGTGGCCGATGTCCATTGGGTGGCACTTGGAATATTGGCAGGAAACTGGCCGAGGGGAAACTCGATGCCTACGGGTATATCAAAGTTATTCAGTATCTGAAAACATTGGAGAACGGTTTCCTGTGCGGTATTCTGTGGTGGTGTAGAAGTCTGGTAGAAAGCGGCACGGATAAAGCGGGAAGGGGGAGTCACATCTCCCGGAATTCCCAAAAAGCCGCTTCCCGAACCGAAAGGGGCTATAGTCACATTGCCCAGCGATTTGCTTTCGGCACTGCCCGGGTAGAGGTTCACATAATTGTTTAAGTTGGTCATCTGCCAGTCAAAGCCGGGGGAGTTTGTCAATACTCCCAGTTTGTTTTCATAGAAACGGGGCTGTCCGTCGATGAACTCCAATACCAGTTGGCGGCCGGTCTTGTCTGCAATCCGCCAATGTACGGTGGAGGCGCGTGGGTCAATGGCTATGACCGTTACATTTTCAATAGCCTCCTTTACCTCGTCCACAGTAGAAAAGCTTCCCAACAGCCATGATACCAATTGTAAATCGGCTATGCTCGACGCTTTTCGTGTGGGGTCGTACTCCTCGTATTTGCCATATCCGGGAAAGTAGAACAGCCCGGCGGAGAGCCCGGCTTCATTCAGACCTTCGGCCACGAACTCCTTTTGCTCCACTGCCAGGCCTACGTAGCCATAGCGTGAGGTGAACTCCATGCCGGACAGACTGCCTCCGGGTGTCAGTGATTGTTGCGAATAACCGCGCGGTACGATGACGTACTGGCTGTTCAGCTCACTGCCTCCCCATTCGATGGTGCGGGCTACGACGTGCGCATTGTCTTTGGCCGTCAGGGTGATACCGGTACATGCCTCTGCTGTTTGAGGGGCGAAGGTGAGGGCTGTCATTGCAGCCAGCAGGATAGGAATTCTTTTTGCCATATTATTCAGTTTATATTGTTGAGTATCTGTTTGTATACTAAACAACTCTGTATGGCAAAATGTTCCCTTACCAGAACCGGTACCCCAGCGTAAAGAATGCGGCGAAGTTCTTGGGAAAATATCCTCCTTCTTCCGAATGACCTATCATCTGGTTTATCTGCTCATTGACTTTTACCAGTCCCACTTGTGTCTCTGCACCGATGATGAATCTTCTGTATTCAAAAGTAAGTCCCAGGGCAATACCTGCATCGAAACGGTTGTTACCCATTTTCCCGTCTACCATACTGCCGAAAGTGTCTATCTTGAACTGGTATCCTCCCTGCATACTGCTGCTGCTATAATCGTAAGTCTCACCGGAAGTCTTGCCTGCCACACCTATGGCCGCATAAGGGCCGACACTCAGCGAGGCATGATAATCCTTGCCCAGATGGAGGCGGGCCGCTATCATGAGGGGGATTTGCAGATACAGTTCATGCATTTTGGCCTTGCCGATGTGGCTTATCTCGTCTTTACCGCCGATGGACACGAATTCCAATGCGGATTGCAGCACCCAGGTCTTGTTGAGGACATATTCTGCACCGACACCAGCTTTGTAAGCTATTTGGGTGTCACTACTGGAGTGTTTTCCATGAAAATGGGAGGTACCGATTCCTGCTTTTGCATGAAAGGACAGCGGGCTTTGTGCCAGACCGGTCAGTACGGTCATTGCCATACAGACGGTAATGATTATCTTCTTCTTCATGAGTAAATTTTTCCGTTTTCGGTTATGAGTAATATTGTTAGTTCGCCATTGGGCAGTAAGGGGGCACAGTGCCGGTGACAGAGCTCAATCAGTGCCTTGCCAAACTTTTCCAGCAGCTCTTCGGGAATGATGTCCCAGAGTTCGCGCGCCAGGTTCATCTGTCCGATGGCGGCAAGTGTTTCTTCGCTGCATCCCGTCTGGCGTGCCAGGTCTTGAATGAATTCCTTATTCATGGTCACTTTCTTGCTGTGGGTATCCAGATTGCCTTCGGCCAGTTTCACGGCCTTTCCCATCATCACGCCGAGGGTGACGTGCGGTACTTGCTCTTCGGCTGCTATTTTCAAGGTTTCGCCGATAAAGTTGCCGTAATGCACGAAAGCCTGGGTGGGGAGGTCGGGATAATACGCCTTGATGAAACGTTCGCTCTTTGCACCGGAGCTGATGACGATACCAGGGTTCCGGGTCGCCTTTGCCACTTCCATGGACTTCCGGATGGAATTGACGAAGGCTTCCGAGGAGAATGGCTTCACGATGCCGGAGGTCCCGATAATGGAAATGCCTCCTTCGATACCGAGGCGGGGATTGAAGGTGCGTTTGGCTATTTCTTCTCCACCGGGGATGGAGATGGTAATGAGAATAGGATTGGGCTGTTTGGCAATATGGAGGCGTTCAAGCCATAGCTTGACGTTCTTCTTTATCATTTCGCGTGGGGTGTCGTTGATGGCAGAGCTACCGAGCTCAAGTCCCAGACCGGGCATGGTGACGACACCTACGCCTTCGCCGCCGCAGACGATGATGTTGTAGTCGTCCTGGGGAGTGTCTTCCGGCAGCGGGTCGTCTATGCGGAAAGGTATGGCTATATTGGCCACAACTTTCATTCCGTTGGTGATGTCCGGGTCGTCGCCGGCATCCTTGATGACGGTAGCGCTTGTCTCGAACATGCCGTCACCGTTTTCCAGAAGGTCGGAGTGGGGAATATGGTGCTGAGGCTCTACGGGAACCTGGATGGTTTCTCCGTTGGGAAGAACTACCGGAAATTCCGTAGGACGCTTTTTGAAGTAGATATTGAATACATCCCAGGTGGCGGCTACGGCGGCAGCGGCGGCACATGTTCCGGTGGTCAGTCCGCTGCGCAGGGGGAAGAAGTCGGGTAAATGTTTCTCGATTATGCGGCGCAGGCCATGCTCGCCGTTTACACAGATAAACTTGTCGGATGTCTTGGGGCGGCAGATGGCAAAGATGCGTATACCCAGTTGCCGGGCAGCTTCCACCTTTTCGCAGAATCCGCCCGATATCCCGCTTTCTTTGAGGAGGATGGCTTCGGGATGAAGCTGTTTCATCAGGACTTGCTCGTCTTCTCCGGGCGTGTAGTAGTAGAGGTTCTTCTCGGAGAAACCTTGTTCCCGGGCGAGCTTGCGCGAGCTGTCACGGTCGAGGATGCGGAAGTAACAGCAGGCATTCTGCCACAAAGGCTTCAGCTTACCTATGGTCTGTACGCCGGTCAGTGCAAGTAAGATGAAAATCTTTTCTTTCTGTATCTTCTCGATGGCATCGTCATAATCCCTGCACCAGGTGATGTGTTCTTCATCGCGTTTCGGGAAGATACGCTCGAAACGGATGACGGGGATATTCGATTCCACGGAGACTTGTTCCAGAGTCTCATGCAGCTGTGTGGCAAAGGGGTGCGCGGCGTCTATCAGCAGCTTTATGTGATGCTGTGCACAGAATGTTTCTATTTCTATTGCATCCATCGCGCCTTGCAGGCGGATGCCATTATGCAGAAGTACGTCCTGCTCATCCCCTTTGGTAGAATAGTAGAAAGTTTTTCCGGCTTCTTCAAGGGTTTGGATGGCTATGCGTCCTTCGGTGGTTCCGCCAAATATTAATATCATGTTTGAATGTTTATGGGTGATTAATCGTTGATTTATTTCCGGTACAGATGCTTGAACTCGTGTGCATAGAGCCGTGACAGACCTTCACGGTTGCCGATGGCTTCGCCTACGACAATCATGGTTGTCAAGGTGAGGTTATTTTCCTTCACTATTCTGGCAAGGTCTTTGAGTTCCCCCCTGAATATTTGTTCGTCTTTCCATGTCAAGTGGTAGCAGACAGCTACGGGGGTAGTTTCCGGATATTCCTGCAACAGTTCTTCCTGCACCTGCTTCGCAATGCTTGCACTGAGGAAGATGCACATGGTACTTTGTGAGCGTGCCATGAGATGTAGCTTTTCGCGTTCGGGCATGGGCGTACGTCCTTCGCCGCGTGTTAGGATGATGCTTTGCACTTTTTCCGGAATGGTGAACTGCGACTTCAAGGCAGCTGCCGCCGCCTGGAAGGAGGATATGCCGGGGGTGATGTGGTAGCTCATACCGTGCTGGTCAAAGTAGTTCATTTGTTCCTGAATGGCACCATAGATACAAGGGTCACCCGTATGCAGGCGTACGATGAATTTTCCCTTGTCATAGAACTTCTTCATCACTTCAAATTGTTCTTCCAAATCCATGGAAGCGGAGCTGAGTACGGTAGCCCCGGCCTTGGCACAGAGAGTCAGCTCCCTGGGAACGAGACTGCCGGCATACAGAATGAGGTCGGCGCGTTCCAGCATTTGGCGTCCGCGTACGGAAACCAGGTCCGGGTCGCCCGGGCCGGCACCCACTATTTCGATGTGGCCCTGGCGCACAGTTCTTATGTCAAGGGCGGCGGCCACGGTATAGTTCTCTCCTTTCTTCTTGGGCACCAGCAGCCGGGAGTTGTTTGCACTCAGTAAGGCGGCGGCTTCGCTGACGCTGGGGGTACCCATGTGCTTCATGACGGTTTTGCTGGGATGGGGCACCTCTATCTCTGTCAGTTCTTCGGCTGTATAGAAGTAGACCGGGAACTTCTTTTGGAGCGCTTTCACTACCGGTTCGTCACTTTTGGCTTTAATCGTGGAGATGGAGGCGATGCTTTGGGGCATGATGCCGTATTCCTTCAGTGTGTTCATAATCTCTTTCTCCACTTTCCGCACGGGACCTGCCAGCCGGGCAAGGCCGATGCCGAGGTGTACGACACAGGGCACGTAGCATATCATAGGCATTTCCGGGAAGTTGGGGACTTGGGGAGATACGCACAGAATCAGTTTGAAGCGTGAAGGTTTAATGTCCTGCACCCGGTAGAATACTTCTACATGAGGCGGCAGGTGCGCCTCCATCCAGTCCGTGCCTTCATTGCGCACCGTGAGCAGCAGGGCGGTGGGCTTGCCGGAAACGAAGAGGCTGATATGCTCGTTCATGCATACTCTTTTTTTCTCTTCGGGCGTCTTGGCAAGTTCTGCCAACAGGAGGGTGGAGGGCTCGGCGTTGATGACCGGAAACCACCCGAAACGTTGGGGCAGGGTATCGAGTCCCCATAGACCGGTGCAGTCGCTTTGCGTGGTGACTACCGGTTCGGCCCCGAGGATATTCGCTACCTGGTGGGTCAGTTCGTTGGCTCCTCCGATGTGTCCGGAAAGTACGGAGATGGCAAATTTACCGGTACTGTCCACGCAAACCACGGCAGGGTCGGTATATTTGTTCTTCACGCAAGGAGCGATGGTGCGGACACAGATTCCCATGGCGCCAATGAAGACAAAGGCATCATAGCGGTTGAAGTTTTCCGCTGTGAATTTGCCGGCGGATTCTATATGTGTGCATCCCTCTTCGTGCCTGAGGGTGAAGATTTCGGAGTCGGGAAGTTCGTTGAGTAGTGATTGGGCTATGCTCAAACCGGCTTCGGAGATTAGAATAATAGCTGTTTTCATAATGGGTATGTTTAAGAAAGCGTGGCTTTCATAATTTCAATGGGGTTATATTCGTTCAAGGCGATATGGGTGGAAGGGTGGAGCACCATTCCGTTCCGCTCGATTCCTCGGCAGAACGCCTCCTTGCTTTCTGCCGATACGGAGTTGAAGACGATGCAGCCTTCGGGGTGCAGCACTTGTTTCACTTTCTCTATCATTTCCTCCAGATGTCCGCCGTGTCCACCGATGAAGACGGCATCGGGGCGGGCAAAGGGAGTGAGGTCGGTGTGCAGGAAATCTCCGGTTACCGCCGTAATGCCCGGTGCGCCGAAGCGGCGGGAGTTGGTGTCCATCAGCTCTTTTCCTTCGGGACGTATCTCGAAGGAGATGACGGCGAGATGGGGGAATTGCAGGCGGGCTTCGATGGAGACGGAACCGGTACAGAAACCGATGTCCCAGAAGACGCGGCGGCGGTTCAGTTCCAATGCCTGCAGGGTGAGCAGGCGGATGGGAGCCTTGGTTATCATGCGGGCGCGTCCGTCAAGATGTGCAAACTCTTCATCGGGGATGCCGAAGGGACGGACTGGAAAGTCCGGGGCTTGTACGCTGCCGTGCAGGGAGTTTGTGCGGCATTGTCCGGGATGGCTGTCCAGCAGCAGGCAGTTGGGATGTTCGAAGTCGCCGGCAACCGCTTCCCGGGGTGTCATCCGGCGTATGCGTTCCTTTTCGGGATTGCCGAGATGCTCGCCGATGTATAGTGTGTAGTGGGAGTACCCGTATTCCAGCATGCGGGCGGCAATGGTGGCCGGGGTATGTTCGCGGTCGGTGAGGATGCCTATTTTGGGGGCACGCTCTATGAGGGCACGGTCGAACTCCTGCCAGGGACGTCCTGTTAGGGAGACGGTGCGCATGTCGTCATACGGCATGACGAGGCGGTGTGCCAATGTCTGCAAGGAATTGAAAGCGGGATAGAGCAGAATGTCTGCCCCGGGAAGCTTGCGCTTTATGGTATTGGCAAAACCGAAGAACAACGGGTCGCCGGAAGCGAATACAATGATGGAGTCGTCCGTCGCCGTCTCTTCGAAGCGGGCAAATATTTCTTCATAACGGGAAAAGACGCGGTCCAGCGGTACGGTGATGGAAATCCATTCGGCCCCGGCAGGCAGCAGAGGACCGACAATCTCCTTATGCCGTATGCCACCGGAGAAAACCTTCCCCTTCCGTATCTGCGCCAGTGCTTCCGGTGGAAAGAAGGGGGAACGGTTGTCATCCATTCCTATGATTATAAATCTGTGTTTCATTCAACGGGTAATCTTATGAAAATATCAAGTAATGTAAAGGGGCATAACAAGTAATGTTATCGGTCGTAACAAGTAATGTTATGGAATGTCTTTTTTCACTTACACATCCCTGCCCGGGCGCAACTGCTCCGCATCGTTGTAGCACAACACGGAGTTCACCAGCGTGGCAGCCAAGTTGCTGCCTCCCTTACGTCCTTCTACGATAATCTTGGGTATTTCCGTAAAGGGTTTCACCATGTGTTTGGACTCTTGCACATGCACAAAGCCTACCGGTGCGGCAACAATGCCCGCCGGATGTGCCTTGCCCTTACGTATCAGGTCGCAGAGTTCCATAAGTGCCGTAGGTGCATTGCCGAATACAAAGAAAGCATCGGGATGCTCCTCCACAGCCAGGCGGATGCCTGCCTGGGTACGGGTGAGGCCTTTCTCTGCAGCCATCGTCGCCGTGCGCGGGTCGCCGAGGTAACATTTCACCTCTATGCCCAGCCGCTGCAAAGCTCCTTTGCGGATACCGCTGGCTGCCATCGTGACGTCTGTGACAATCGTCTTGATTCCGCCTTTCTCGATGGCTTGATACAAGGAAGCCACGGCACCTTCGTCCGTATGCAGCAGATGCTCCATTTCAAAATCGGCGGTGGTATGTATGGCATGGAGTAAAGCCCATTTATGGTCGAGGGGAATATGCTTGTTCTTCAGTTCCTTTTCGATGGTACGGAAACTGCGAATCATGATGTCTTGCCCGATGCCCGTGGCTTCGGTATTCGTGTCCCGGTAATAGCCGCGCGGAGTGATGAAGGCTCCGTTCCATTCGTAGGACTGTGAGTTGCCTATCAATACGACTGTAAACATATCCACCTCTTCGGGATTGAAATCTCCCAGCGTGGTGATGTGTACCGCTTGTTCCGGGCGTCCTGCCTGGCGCACATATCCCACGGGCGTTTCCGGTGAGCGTCCTTCCTGCAGAAAGAGTTCTTTCAAGCGGTAAAGCTGCCAGTAGCGTCCTTCACTTTTGGGGTTGTAGACTGCCGTCACGAAGTCGGCGGCAGCGGCTGCGGTGATACGTCTTTCAATACGTTCCCAGGGAGTCATCAGGTCTGAAAGGGAGATGACACAGAAGTCATGTCCTACGGGAGCTCCCAGCAGTGAGGCTGCCTTTTGGAAAGCGCTGATGCCCGGCAGCGAAACGATTTCTACGTCGCTGTTCCTTTCCCGCTTCATCTCGTAGACAAGCGGCGTCATACCATAAATGCCCGCATCCCCGGAACTGATGACGCAGACCGTCTTTCCCTGCTCCGCCAGCTCGAAAGCCTGCTCGGCACGGGCGCGCTCACGCTTCATGCCGGTATCTATGCATGCTGTTGAGGGGTGGAGATAAGGGGTTACAAATTGGAAATAGTACTTATATCCCACCACTACATCTGATTCTTGCAAAGCGGAAATTACGGCGGGAGTTATATCCGATTCATTGCCCGGTCCGATGCCGGCAACAATTATTTTGGGGTGTTTCATATCCATATGTTCTATTGGCATACAAAGATAGAACTTATATTTGATGAAACCGAAAAAACTCTGTGTTAATCCGCGTAATCTGTGGTGAATCCTTATTGTCTAAACCTGTAAGTGCCGGTATTCGCTCGGAGTATAGCCTACGTTCTTCTTGAACACGCGGTTGAAGTGCTGCGAATACTGGTATCCCAGCTCATAGGCAATCTGGCTGACCGTCTTCCCGCTTCCTATAATCATTTCTTTGGCCAGGTCGATGATTTTGTTCTGGATATATTCCTGCGCCGTCTTTCCGGTTTCCTTCTTCACCAAATCTCCGAAATAGTTGGAGGAGAGGAACACTTTGTCTGCGAAGTATTTCACGGAAGGCAGTCCTTCGGTCTGCGGTTTGTCGCTCTGGAAATAGTCGTCTATCAGTGCTTCAAATTTCATCAGGATGTCTTTGTTGGCTGCCGAGCGGGTGATGAACTGGCGTTCGTAGAAACGCATGCAGTAGTCCAGCAGTAGCTCGATGTTGCGTGCAATCAGACCCTTGCTGTGCTTGTCGATGGGGCGTTGGATTTCCATCTTAATCTTCTTCAGACAGTCGAGGAAGATTTCTTTCTCGTCTTCGGACAAATGCAGTGCCTCGGTAGAGGAATAGGAAAAGAAGGAATACTGCTTTATTCCCTGTCCCAGCGAGGTGCCTTTTATCAAGTCGGGGTGGAACAGCAGGCCGGAGGCGCTGGGCTGCATACCTTCCAGCATGTTGACCTCGGTCACCTGGCCCGGGGCGAAGCTGGTTACCGTGCCTTCCTGGTAATCGTAATACTGTTTTCCATAGCGTATGTCTCCGCATTTGGTGTTTTTGAGGAAAAGGGCGTATACGCCATAGTTCAAGGTGAAATGCCTGGGATATCCGGTGGCTTCGGACAAATCGACTACGCTGACCAGCGGATGCAGGGTTTCGAGACCGAACATCTTGTTGTATTGGTCTACAGCATTGAGCTTGATTACTTCTTCCATAAACGTTCCTGTTAGTTTTGTACAAATGTAGAGAATAATCCGGAAAGTTCCATATCGCAGGAGGAGGAATCCGTAATATGGTTACAAATGTCCGTAATCTGTGTACATTGAAAAGAGCTACACCCTTTGTCCGGAATGGTGTAGCCATCCGGAGCAAAGGGTGTAGCCTTGGTATGTAAAAGGTGTAGCCCTTTTACGCTTGCTGGTTATCAATCTTTTAGCATAGCTTTGATGTGTTCCATATAGAGCTGGCGGATGGCTTTGTTTTCGCCCAGTCCCTGCATGCGTACATTCACTTGATAGCTTTGCTTTTCAAGTTCCGTCTTCCACACGCCGGCAATGTCTTCCTTGGTATGGTTGCCGCATACCAACAGCAACGGAACCAATGTCACGCTCTTGGGGCGTGTCTCTTTCAGTTGCAGCAGGGTTGCGTCCAGGGTAGGATATCCTTCAATGGTGCTGACGTGGAAGTTCTTCAGTCCATGGGCTTTCATCATGAAGTCGAGCATGGCGTAAGTAGCCGTGCTGGGTAGCTGGTTGCCGTGCCCCACATAGACAATGTCTTCTTTCTTTTCCGGCTGTTCGGCGGTCAGTATACCGATTACCTTCTCGCAGTCTTCGACGGAGTAGAGCAGGGGATTTCCCACTTTTATCTCCTTGAAGAAGGGACGGAGCTTGTCTGCATCCCTGCGGACGGAGGTCATCTCACTGCCTTCTATCAAGGTGGTGCTCTGGACGTAGATGGTCCGGTAGCCTTCGGCGCGAAGTTTCAGCAGTGCATCCGTAGGGCTGTCTTTGTACACACCCTCCTTGGCAAGTCTTTTTCGTACAATCGGCGAGATGTATGCTTCGCGCACTGTAAACTGCGGAAAGGCTTCTTGTGCCTCACGGGTCACGACGTCGAGCGTCAAGGCACGTGTCTGAGGGTCCGAACTGCCATAATGGGTGATGAGCAGAGCCGCCTTCTCCTCTTGTTGTGCGGAGGAGAAGAGGCTGATGCCGAGTAAATAGAGAGTGATGAAAAGATGTTTCATAATTGTTGTTGTTTCTAAATGCGTTATGGAGAGATTATTTTAGTCTGAGTGCCAGGCTGATTACTACCGAACGTCCCGGAGAATACAAGGCGAAGTTCTTGTTCAGCGGGCGGTTGTCCTTCTTGTTGAAGATATTGTCTATGCCGATGCCCGGTTCGATGACAAAGTTGCGGAAGCCGTCGAAGGTATGGCGGGTATTGAGGTTCCAGATGCCGTAACCCGGAGCATTGCCGTCCGCGTCACCCGGATAATAGACTTTGCTTTGCAGACGACCGTTCAGGTTGAGGTTCAAGGTATAGTCGCTCCAGCTGTGTGTATAGTTTCCGGTGATGGTGGCTGTATGGCGTATGCTGCGCTCGATGTTTTGCCATTCGCCTCCTTCGTTCAGACCGCGTCCATAGGCGTAGGTATAGTTTCCGGTCAGGGTGAAGCCCGGGAATAGATTGCCGTTCAAGTTCACTTCAAAGCCTTTGACGGTAGCTTTCTCGAAATTGAAGTAGTTCTTGACACTTAGGTTTTTCGTGGATGAAAGGTCACCGATTTCGGGGAACTCTTCACGCAACTGGTTCTGCTCTGCTTCCGGTAGGTCATCGAATTTAGTGGATTTGGAAGTTACCATGTTCTTTACATAGTTCAGGTAACCGGTGACGGAAGCACTGAAACGGTTGGTGCGGTATTCCATGTTGATGGAGTAATAGTTGCTGTGTTCGGGGTCGAGGTTCTCGTCACCCAATGAGATGGTGGCCCGTGTACCCATTGTCTTCTTGAACATGTGGTAGTAGAGCTCGTCAATTCCCGGAGCGCGGAATCCGGCAGCATAGGTGGCACGTACATTGAAGTTGCCTATGTTGTACATGGTTGCCACTTTGGGGGTGAAGCGTCCGCCCGTCTGTTCGTGATGGTCGTAGCGTACACCCACAACACCGGTCAGATGGTTCCATAGCTTCACTTCATGCTGGCCGTAGGCTGATGTCGTATAGACACTTTTGTCCAAATCGGAGTCGGGACGGCGAAGCACTTCACGGCGATAGTCCACACCGAACACCGTAGTGCTGTTGGTTGTAAAACCGAAGATGCCTTTCAACTCGGCATCATGGAATTTCTGAAGCTTGGTAAGCGCATACTGTCCGGGCAGGTATCCGCTGTTTTCTATCAGGTATTTGTAGCGTGATGCGTAATTGTTTCCTGAATAGTCGAACTGGATAACGTTGCGTTTACTCAGTTTGTATTTGGCGCCTGCCCCCCAGTTGTAACCTTCGTAGGTAGTGTTGTACTTGCTTCCGCCGGTGATATCCTCGCGTTCTACCGGACGTTCGAGTCCGCGGTTGTAGTATCCACCGTTGGCATAGAAGGAAAGCTGTTCCGTAGCATCATAGGTAAACTTCTGCGAAAAGTTATTCGAGCTGTAGCCCAGGGAGAGCGGGGCAATCGTTTCGATGATGTCTTCTCCGTCTTCTGTCAGACGGCTGTTTTGCCAACCGTCGGAGTGGTCGTATTTATAGGAAGTGTAGGACCCTATTTTTCCTTGGGCGATGTCCAGATTCAAGCCTTGGGAGAATTGATTCTTTCTCGTATAGCTGCTATTGCTGCTGAAGGCTACCACATCTTTAGGCTCGTTGGTAATGATATTGATTACACCGCCGATGGCATCCGAACCATAAAGGGAAGAAGCGGCTCCGTTCAGCACCTCGATGCGCTTGACGCGGGTCATGTCTATTTGGTTGAGGTCGATGTTACCGGTAATGTCTCCCGTGACCTTGCGTCCGTTTACCAATATCAGCACGTGCTTGTTGGAGAGTCCATTCATCATCAGATAGGACCCCATCGCGTTCGGACGGAAGGAGAGCGAGGGTACCATCATGGTCAAGGCCTGCTGGAAGTCGGTGATACCGGCACGCTTTATCTCGTTGGCAGTGATAACCGATACCGGAGACGGAGTGTTCTTCAGTCGCTGATGTGTACCCGTACCCGTTACTACAACCGGGTTCAACTCGTGAGTTTTCTTGGTCATATCGTCGCTGTCACCTTTTTCTGCTTGTGCATAGGCACCGGTGGCGATGATTCCTCCCATAAGGAGAACTGTGAGAAGTCTTTTCTTTATCATATATTGTTTTATTTTATATAACGCTGCAAAGGTACATACCATTATCGGAGGGTGAAATACTTAATAGTTGTTATACTGCGATGGCCAAATAGCTATTAATAGGTACTGTATTCCCTTATTCCGGCACATAGATAATCTCTCCATTTTCAAGCTGATAGGCAACTCCCACTTTCTTTCCTCTTTTACCGGAGGTCTTTGGGTCTTCGCTGGGAGTGTATTTCTTGATTTCCTGCCCTTCTTTGGTAATGATTTCCATATTTTCCTTTCCGGGATTCTTCACCATAGTGAAGTCTTCTTTGGAAAACATCTCCGTCATATTGAAGCGGGAGACGAGAGCCACCATCAAGGCTACGGCAAAGACCATTGCTACGTCAAAAAGATTGGCTACCGTACCCATGGGGTCGGAGTCCGAATCGCTGTGCAGTAATCTGTTTCTCTTACTCTTCATTGTTTTCGTATCGTTAGTCCGTTATTCCTTTTCGGCCGTTTGGCGGCTTATCACTTTGTACAGATATTCCAAGTCGTTCATTTCGCGGGCATACCAGCGTTGTTTCACTTGCAGGGTGATGATGCCGACAGCAGCAATGACCAGTCCTACCACTGTAGTGGCAAAAGCCACCTGCATATTGTAGGCCATGGAGGAGATGTCTCCTTGTGCCAAACCTACCAGTGCGGGACCCATCGGGATGAGGGTACCCATCAGTCCCAACATAGGACCCAGCTTGATGAAAGTACGCGAACGTCCCAACTCCTTCTCGGCTTCCACTTCATAATTGGCAAGCAGGTGTTCGCAGTAGGCGTCGTCGTCCCGGTGTGCGGACAGTTTGGACAAGCTGCGGAGGAGAGGGGAGTTACCTGCCGACGGGAGTTGCTGCAGCAGTCCGTCTATATTCTCTGGGGTGATGTTCTCCAGTGTTTCAGCGAATTGCTTCTGTAATTTCATCCGTTGATAGAACTCCCCGAAGAAACCTCCCGCAAGGAGAATGGCACGTAGAAAGAATAGCAGCAGCAGGACTATGACGGGAACCAGCAGCCCGTTCGAAATCCAGAACAGTGTGTTTGAGATTGTTTCCATATATCTTTTTAGTTTTTAATTCTTTAATTCGTTTCAATAGCCCGTGGCAATGATGCTCAATATAACAATGAAAATATTGACAATGAACAATACTTCCAAGCGCAGCGGCTTGTCACCGATAGCATATCGCAGCAAATGGCTACCGGCACCGACTGCAAAGAAAGTAACACCGGCTGCTATCCATGAGAGACTGCCGAAATCTATTCCGGGAAAAGTGAAAAGCAGCAGTGCCAGGACATAGCATATTACTCCGCCTATCAGTATGCCGGGGTATAACTTCAGGAAGAGGGTGACCGCTTGTTTGAAGGCCGTGTTGCGGGTACGCATTTTTGCGAAACAGTCGAAACAGAAAGTTATCATTATGGCGGCTTCCAGAGTGACACATACCGACAAGTTCAACATCTGTGGACGGGAGGCAAAGAAAGCTGCCACCACGGTCTTGGACTGTTCCGTCATCCATGGAGTCACCAGCCACGCAAAAAAGGCACAGCCTGCGGCAACCGTCCACATTCCCCAGCGTGGATAGAACCCCACCTTTAATAGAAAATTGAGGGCGATGAATAGGGCTAACAGATGAATGACGTATTCCATAATACTCTGTTTCTATTTATTCTTTTTTTCTTTTCTTCAACAGTACGACCAGTCCGATGAAGGTGATGACGACAAGACTGCCTGCAACCACTCCGTTCACCCTGTTCTTACGTACCGTTTGTTCGGAAGTCAGTTTGTGTTCTTTCAGTACGACATCCTTGCCATCGGTTGCGGATGCTTCGTGTACCTCCTTCATGTTCTGGGTATAGGTCTGCTTCTCGCTATTATCCAACTGGTCGGCAACGAACGACTGTAGCTTGTCATTGTCGCAAACGAATTCGGTACAAGCGGCACCTTTTTCGCGTGTGATTTGTGCATGCAGGGAAGCAGTGGTTTTCAGTTGCTCATCAGATGCTTTCCAGTAACCTTTGCGGGCGCTTTCCAGCATGACGGCTGTCATAGCCTGGAATGCGGCGGGATTGACGCGGAGGAAGTACTCGTGAATGCCCAGCTTATTCTCATCCTTTATATACATTCTATACAAGTCATTGAACAGTTCTTTGTCCATGGCCGACGGACGCATGACGTGCCAGCCGAAGATGTTGCGGAAGATTTCGCCGAACATCTGCGCCGAACCTTCCCCGCCTTTCATCCGCTCTTGTATAAAGGTAGGGTTCAAGATGGTGGAACGTGTCTCTACGGCAATGGCCTCTTTGGCATCCTGCATGCGGCGGTTGGTCCGGTTGCGGTAGTCTGCCATATAGGCATCCGGTTCCTTGCTGGTCACGGTTTTGACGGTGAGCGAGAGTCCACCCGTAAATTCGTATACATGATCCAGGGAGATGGGGCCCCATGTGTTACTTTGACGGGGCTGGATGACAACATCCGTTTCGGACAGTGCCGAGGCAAACAAACCTTCCTGGACGTCTCCCCAATTTCCGTCGTCCCCATAAGAGGCACCCATATTGTTGAGGTATCCTTCGGCTATCTCCTTTTCGCTTTCCCACGAGCCGCTGTGCTCGGTATAGGCCATCATACCGGTACTGTATCCGCTGTTGATCGGTCCGAATACACGCATCACAGACATTTCACGGGCACGTTTGGGGGAAGCCCCTTTTTCTACCAGTAATTTTTCCTGCAACAGTGTACCCGATGCCACATAGTTGGGATAGGTCTCATCTCCGGCTTCCGATGTCAGACGTATAGCATCGGTCAGTAACTTCAAGCGGGAACCGGCTATGTCGCGTAGCTGTCCGGACACTTGTACCAGCACATTGATGCGCGGACGCCCCAGTTCTTCACTGGGCACCAGTTTCAGGTCAACCACTCTGCCTTGGGCGTCGCGTACGGGTTCTACTCCCAGCATCCAGAATACCTGGGCCAGCGTAGCTCCTTCCGTATTGATGAATTCGCCTGCCCAGAAGGTATAGCTTACTTTCCGAGGATATTCGCCGTGCTTGCTGATGTACTGTTTTAAAGTCGCTTCTGCCAATCGCTTTCCATCTTCCCAAGCCCTTGGGTTGGGAGTATTCTCGGCGTTGATGCTGTACATGTTGCGTCCGGTGGGCAGAACGTTCGGGTTCAGTACGGGGTCACCTCCCGGCGCAGGGAATACGGTTCCTCCGCTGAGTGCACGCACCATGGCATTCTGTTCGTTGACGGGGGAGGCAAGCAACTGTTCGCGATAGAGTAGGGCGGGGCGAAGCTCCGGTGCTACAGATGCAGTATCCTTGGGCAGATTCTGGAGTAAGGCGGTCAGTCTTTTCCTGGCGGCAGGCAAGTAGTGGTGGGCTATATAGGTGAAGTCTTGTAACTGCTCTGTGGTGATTTTGCCTTTATCGCGGTCCTTGCGGGCCGTTTCGTATGCCAGCGGGTCGGCAGCGACGGCGAGAGTGGTAGTCAGCAGGTCGCGGTCAGAATAAGGCTCGTTCATGGTGTAGTACGCACCCAGTATCTTTTCGTTGGCTATCTCTTCGGTGAAGGCATCCAGACGTTCCAACTCCTTGGTTGTGTAGGGGTCACTGGAGATGGAGTCGAGGTTGAGGTCGCGATGCAGTCCCAGACGCATGGCTTCTTTTTTGATACTTATTCCTAGGGTTCGGTGTTTTTCGGTACCTTCGTCCAGCACTTTGTGAATATCTTCGAGCAAGGCCAAATAGCGTTGGCGCATACCGCTCTCCACGTAGGGTGGAGTGAGATGGGTGACCAGTACGGCATGTGTCCGGCGTTTGGCAATGATACCCTCGCCTACGTTTCCGGTGGTATAGAAATAGAAGTGGGGGAGGTTACCAATCAGTACATCCGACCAGTCGGCCTGCGACTGTGCCACATTCTTTCCGGGCGTGTATTCCAAGTTGCCGTGGGTGCCGAAGTGAATCACTGCATCTGCCTTGAATCCTTTTTGCATATACAGATAAGGAGCCAGGTAGCTGTGGGGCGGCGCTACCGGCATTCCATGCACCAGTTTGAACTCATCATCTCCCAATGCCGGGCGGGGCTGGGGGAAGAGTAGGATATTGCCGAATTGCAGGCAGGTAATGGCAATACTGTCCTCTGTTACCAGCAGATTGCCGGGCGCATCTCCATATCTGTCTGTCACTTCCTGATATTTCTCGGGAAGGAGTACTTCGTGTGCCCATTGTTCGTATTGCTCGGTAGAAAGCCATATCGGGTGTGCCGTTTTCAAAAACTGTTCTTGTGCTCCTTTGGCATACGAACCCATGACGGCACCGTCACGATGTATCCGCTTGCCGAACTCCTCTACAGTAGCAGGCAGTCCACTGACGTCGTACCCTTCCGAACGCAGGCGTTTCAAGAAGTTATAGAGTGAAGGAATCACTTCCATACCGCTTGCCAGCAGGGCGTCTTTTCCCGGAGTCTTGAAGTAACAGATAGCAACGCGCTTTTCTTTGTTGGACATGTCTCTCAAGGACATGTACTTGGTAATATGGTCCACTACGGCATCTATCCGTTCATTTTCAGCGGTGTACAGATAGTATCCTTGTTTGTTTTCGTTTTGGGTAGCGATGCAGAGGGGTAGCATGCCTCCATCTATCTCAGGCACCACTACACGGGCGGTCAGTGTGCCACCGCTGACGGGGGTATCCGGGTCCAGCCATTCCTCGTGGGGCTGAATCAGCGGGAAGGGCATGAATAAAGGAATGTTTTCCTGGTGCAGCCAGTTGATGAGTGAGTCATTGCCCAGCCGTCCCATAGGCAGGTAGACTACTGCATCGGGATGGAGGGTACGTATCATATCGGCACGCGGTTGACCTCCGGCTGTGAAAGGATAGACATTGAAGCCTGCTTGTGTCAAGCACGTGATGAGGGAATCTACGTGGGCACGGTTTCCTTCCATCGGAAAGTTGAGTCCGGAAATCAGGGCAAGGTTGCGTCCGTCCTCATGGTAGAGATTTTTTTCTTTCAGATAGGCAGTCACCTCTTGCGGAGTACTGAAGTAGCGGCCGTATTCGCGGTGGTAGAACATGTTCTCCAGCAATGGGATGGGAGGCTCGTAATCCTGGTGTCCCCACCGGTGGGGAGTGGCGATGTGGCGCAGGTAGAGTAAGGCATTCCGGTAGTTGTGCTTGTTGCCGTTCTTGAGATACTCCCGTAGCGTATGCTGTTGTTCATTGGTAACATTGTGATTGAGGGAGAGGGTGAAATTTCGTAACGTATTCGTAAAGACTGGTACTCCGCTGGCACCCACCCGTTCCACTTCGGCAATCTGGCCGTCGTCAAGGTATAGCCCTCTGCTGTACATCACGATGGCATCATAGCCGGAAAGGTCCTTCACCTCTTCTTTTTTTATGCAGGTGACTTCTATCCGGGCGCAGTCATTGTTCAGGGTAATGTCGGCAGCTTGTGCCAGGGTTGCGTTGATAATAAGTATACGTGTAGGAGCAAACCAGTACTGATAGGCCGCAAAGCTACAGACAATCAATAGGGCTATGCTGCTGAGGAATATTCCAAGTCTTTTCTTATTCATACAAGTTTATTCTCGTTAATAGTGTTTTTGTCTTTTATGACATTTTCTTCTTATATAATTCACACTTAACGCCACACCCGTGATGCAAACGGCTGTACCTCCAAGCAGCAATACCCAAAGCACAGTCTTGCGCAGGGTGGCATTGGAGTTCAGACCGGGCAGACGCATGCGGTGCAGGGCTGTATAGCTCCAGTATTTCCAGCGGGAGGAAGTATCTGTATGGCGGATGCTTCCCGTTTCCGGGTGAATGTAATAGACACTCCGGTCCGGGTCGTCCACCACTATCTTCCAGACGGGAAGCTGGGGACGTCCGCGATACATATTGCTCATGTCGCGATAGTAGGTCTCGAAATGTTCGAGCAGGGAGATGCGTATGCCGGGGATATGTTGTGAAGAATCACGCTGGGAGGCATAAATGCTTTCCACGCCTTTCAGGATTTCTTCTTCGGAGAGTTGCAACGGACGCGGCAGGCTGTCGGCGGCATCGATGTAATACTCGTTTTTGCTATCCTTTACGATGTAGTAGGGATGTTCGCGGAAATTGCGCCACTCTATCTGCAAAGCTTGGGGATAGGCGGCTATGACACGGCGGTAGTCCAAGGGATAGTTTTCCGGGCGTGGGCCACGGGCATGGAGTATGCGCGTAGGGCTGCCTTTCTTCAATGCCGGTTTATGAATCCATTCTGGGATATCTGCCAGAGACATCATACCACTGAAAGTAAAGGTCAGTACAAAAATGCCGAAAAGAATTCCGCTGACGTAATGCCAGTGATACCATCTTTTACGGTAAGGGGAGAATTTGGAGTGACGGTTACGGTGTGTTTTGCGCCATACATCTACAGTTACCCAGATGCCGGCAATGACCATGAGACAACCCAAGGCGGAGAGCCAGATGACAGTTTTGGTCCAAAGGACGGTATCCTGCCGCAACCAGGTGAAGTATACCCAGTGGGGAATGGCACCCAGCCATGCCCAGAAGCGTTCGCTTCTGTAGGAGAACTGCAAGGCCTCACCGTTTTGTGAACTCAGATAGAGTTGTGTACCGGCTTCGTCGGCAAAGTATATTTTATAAATGGGCATTTCCTTTTTCAGTTCAGCGAAGGGAATCCATTGGTCCAGAGAGTGGAGGGTGTCGATACGGGTAATGGGAGAAGAACACCACAAAGCTGCTGTCCGGTGCAGGTGCTCACTGTCCAGAGGTGGTCGTGAGATGGCGGAATCAGCAAGGAAATGGAACGTACCTTTTGTGGTGCTAAAGCTGAACTCGGGGTGTCCGGCATTGAGGTTTAGCATCGTGGACCTGACCTTTACGCCATGAGGCAGACGGGCCGTGACGGAGGAGATGTCCGGAAGTGAATCTCCGTTTTGGGAGAGCATTTCCAGCTTTTGCATTTTCTCTTTGGCGCTGACACGGGGAAAGCGGTGGTACATCATCACGAAGGCGGAGAGGAACCACATAAGAAATAGGATACAGAGCAAAGTGCCCAGTATCCTATGAATAGAGTACATCAGTTTGGTGATAACATTCATTGTCGTTTGCGTTTTTCCTGCAAAAGTACAAGATGATTCAAGAACACTAAATACCCACTAATGGGTATATTATTCAGTGTCTTTTCCGGCAGCGTAGGCCGCCTTCTTCGTCATGATGTCCAGCATGCGGTGCTTCAGTCCGAAACGGATATGGTCAATGAATATTTCTTGAATCTCCGGAACTTGTCCCAGCCCTTCCAGCTGTGTACTGACGATGAAGTCTTCTTTCTCGAGCCTCTCCTTCCACTCTCCGGCAATGTCGTTCTTGGCATGGTCTCCGGCAACAAACATGAAAGGTACGAGGGTTACGCGTTTGGCTTTCCCGGCTTTCAGTTGTGCCAGCATGGTGTCAAAGGTAGGATAACCTTCGATGGTGCCCACATGGAAATTGGTCAGTCCGCCTGCTTTCAGCATATAATCCATTTGGCTGTAGATGGCGGTACTGGGGGTATAGGTACCGTGACCCACAAGGACGAAGTGTTCTTTGGAAACTTTCTTGCCTTGTGCCGGGGCGTTGTAGCGGTTGCCCAGAATACTTGCCACTTTCTCTGCATCTTCGACAGAGTAGAGAAGGGGAGTACCTACACGTATTTCCTTGAAGAAAGGCAGTGCGCTTTCCACATCCCGGCGGAGTGATTCCATTTCCACTCCGTCAATGATGTTGGTGCTCTGTACGATGAGGTGTGTGTAACCTTCGCTGCGCAGTTTCAGCATGGCATCCAGTGGGGTCAGCTTCGTGATGCCGCGCTCTTTCAAGCGGCGGATAATGATGCGCGACGTATAGGCTTCCAGGAACTTCAACTCCGGGAAGGCGGCTTGTGCCTTGGCGTTGATGGCATCAATGGTGAGGGCACGGGTATCGTCATGCGTAGTGCCGAAGTGCACCATGAGCAGGGCAGCTTTGTCACCGGGTTTCATACTTGCAAGCATATCGCTGTGCTCGTAATTGCCTCCCCCGTGCGCATGGCAGAGGAGGGAGGTACTTAGTAAAAATAATAAAGAAAGAATCTTGTTCATAGATTATTTGTCGTTTTCAACCACTCTAAGCATATCGAAATAATAACCTTCGGCAATTTCCGCGCCTTTTTCTACTTTACCGGTTGCTATGTCATAGATGTAGATACAAGGATTGGCTTTTTCTGTATTTACGCCGATGTATGCCTTACCGTCTACAATAGCGGTGCGTTGTGCAAATCGTCCGCCACTGTAAGGTATTTCTTGTCCGTTATAACTCAAGCGTTCTCTTGTCCCGGTATTGATGTTGATAATAGAGTAATAGTGGCTGTAACTGTCAATGGCAGTACCGGCTGCATCATTACGTGCATACACGAGGGCTTTACCGTTACCCAGGTTTTGGATGGTGAGCAGTTTACCGTCGGCGTTGGGATATCCCTCATAGCTTGCATCGAAGTCTGTTTCACCTTTCTTGATACGGAGCAGATGGCCTTGTTCCATGTCATTGGCATCGGTGAATGCAGCCAAGTAGAGGTTACCGTCTGCATCATACATCACGCAACTTTGCATCAGTTCTCCGTAAGCGCTTCCCGCCATTTCTCCGGCAAGGGTATTGACCTTGTTACTTTCCACTTTCATGTCCGAGGGATTGATAACTGCTGTCAGGAAGTTTGAGGTTGCTTTTCCACCTCTGCCTGTTTTATCCTTACCAAAGTAGAAGTAATATAATTTACCGGATTTTTCGTTGTAGGTCAGGATACCGGAAGCTGTGAATACTTTTGCTCCTTCTGGCAAAGGAAGGTCCAGCGTTCCTTCGGCAAGGATACGCATGTCATCGGCATTCAGCTTGGTCCAGATAACTTTGTCTGCATCACCATTGGCTGCCATGATAAGCAGGGTATGGTCATCCAGCCAGGCATGTGTGTAGCCGCGTACTTTGAAGGTATTCTGTACAAATGTTTGTTCTTGGACTATTTTGATGGAATTACCGGTTACCTGCAATTTCGTGAATCGGTCGTTTGAGTTAGGCACTTGATAATAGTATTTCCCTTTGACAATGGCTTCCATGGAATAAGTGTTATTTTCACTTCTGAACTCAACACCGTCATTCTTTATGTCAATAACTTCCATATCTGCTGTAAGGCTGTTTACACTTTTTACAATGGTACCGTCACCCTGGTTCATACCACCGTGTTTGCCGATAGTCATAAAAATATCAAAGTGATAATCGGAAAGTTCCGGTTGCGGGTCTGGATCCGGGGTGGGGGCTGGATCGTTGTTGTCGGAACATGCACTGAATGATAAGGTCATGGCTATGGCCATAAGGATACCGGATAAAAGATTTAGTCGTTTCATTTTAAATAAAATTAGTTAGTTGATGAATAATCTGAATTTGGCGAAGAATGCTCGTCCGGGCTTTTGCAGTTTATAGTTGTCATAGGCCAATTTGTCGAGTAGGTTCGAGCATTCCAGCGAAATATTGTATCGTCCTCGTTTCCATGAATAGGTGATGTCGGCATTGCAAATGTGCTGTGCCGGGACGCGTGCCTTGCTTTCGCGAGAGCCGTAGGCCTCCCATGTCAGGAAGAACCAGTGCACCCACTGATAACTGCATCCCAGCCGTAATTTGCTTTCGGGCAGAACCACATTGTGGAAAAGATAGCTTGCTTCTGCACTTCCGAAAAGCCAGGGGCGGTTGGGTACCCGGTTGTTGTAGGTTGCAGAAGGTTTTCCGTCAGTCTTGTATCTGTTCTGGTCGCGTGCCTCTTGAAAACTGACATTGGTGGCAAGCTGTAACTTGCTTTGCCAGTCGTAACGTACTTCTCCTTCTATGCCCTTGATATGTACAGCCGGAACATTCTCATATTGCATCATACCTTCTTTGGTTTCTACGGTGGCTTGGATATAGTCGTCCACATAGCGTAGGAAACCGTTTGCTTCATAATAAAGTGTATGGCCGGGGGCGGGATGCCATGTGCCGAAGATGCCCAGATTGACGTTGTCACTGCTTTCAGGTTTCAAGGCTACATTAGCATATATGGTGGTACCGTTTCCTAATAATTCGCGGGCAAGGGGCAGCCGGACGCTGTGCTCATAGGAAATTTTAATGGATAAAGGTTCTATGGCTGTGTAGCGTGAACCGATACCGTAGCCCCAATACTTTTTGGTTATCGTCCCTTTTACATCCTTCGACCCGGTGATGCTGGATAAATCCGTTTGCCGGATATTCAGATGGTTGATGTAGTTTTTTACAAAAAAGGTATTGCTCATTTTTTCTTCGAGAAGGGATTGATTGTAGGAGAAGCCTGTCACATGTTTTGCCAGAATATCATTGGAGGCTTCAAAATCAGTATCCGCTTCATCATAGCGGTCATTGCCGATGCGGCTTAATAGATAGTTTAGGTTGAGGGAGTGATGGTTGTCCAACCGATAGTCCAAATTGGCGCGGCCAATGGTCAGGGGACGTTTGTAATGGCGCATTGAACGGCCCCGTCCTGTGATTTCGTTACGTGAGCTTACGATATAATCTCCGTTCCAGTCATACTTACGGTAGGCTGTATCTGTGGTCAATGAATGGTCCCAAGTGTGCGAGAGTGCGGCATTCAGCTGCATGTTCTTCCAAATGAAATTATGCTTTTGATAGCGGGCTGAAATGTTCCATGCATCGGAGCCTCTTTCTGCCATTCCATATACCTTACTCTGTACAGAGCCTGTCTGCAACTCCTTGTCTACTTTGGAGTAAGAGGCGGAAACAAAAAAAGCATCTGCCCAGGACTTATTGGCAAAGCCGATTTCCATTTGTCCGAACAGTGAAAAATAGTCATCATGGAAGCGTCTACGGTCAGTCAGAATGTATTTGCGGCTGTCTTCATCCCAGACTTCGACATCTCTCATCATATAATCGTTTTTGGAGTAATTGACCCCAAAGGTGGGTTTAATGATCAGTCCGGTTCGAGGCTCTACAAACTGGGCATTCAAGTCTGCCTTGTGAGTATGGAAGGAACCGATACCGTAGGAGACATCCAGATAATTCTTCTTCTCTTGTTTTGTAATGATATTGATGGCGCCTCCCAATGCATCTGTACCCAGACTGGCAGGTACTACTCCTTTATAAATTTCAATCCGGTCGATGATATTGACCGGCAGATTTGCCAATGAAACGCCGCTGCCTTTTGTGTCCAATGGTATTCCGTCTAAGAAATAACGTATGGAATTACCAGACATTCCGTTGATGGAGAGGTCGAAGTCCGAGCCAACTCCGCCTTCCTCTCTCACCTTGATGCCCGTTGTACGGTTCACCAGGTCGTTGAGGTTATTCAGTGAGTTTACTATCGGCTTGATGTCGAGTGCATTGACTGCAAAGGCTCCTTCCTTCACTTTCTGCGTTTGGGTCTTTCCGTATACTTCGACAGAGTTCAATGCTACGGAGCTTTCCTGCAATGTAAAGTTCTGTTTTTTATCCTGCCGGATGTCGAGGGATTGTTTCACGGTTTGGTAGCCCAGGAAGGAGACGACGAAGGTATGTTTACCCGGAGCGACTTGCAGTGAATACTTCCCCCGGTCATCCGTATAGGTGCCGGAGGTGGTGTTTTCCACAGCGATGGTGGCTTGGGCTATCGGTGTCCCGTGCTGGTCTATGACTTTTCCGGATAAGGTGACCTTATTCTGTGCCATACTACCTGCAGGAAGCAGGCAAATAAATGTAAATAGCAGTCCTGTGATGAATCTCATTTCAGTTCCTTATAAGCGTTCGTAACTTGCCCTCAAGGAAAAAAATGAACAAAGAGAAAGATTCCTTTATATGGATAAAGAATGCCCCGACTCAATGTTTTGTTGCTTTATTCCCCGAAAGCACTAAAACTATGTTGTCTTGGCAGGTCTTCTGACTTATCCCTCTTTGAATGCCTTCCCATCCGCCGGGCGGACAGTGGCTTGTAGAATATTCAAAGATTTTGGAAGGACTTACAGCAGCGGGTCTGTTCAGGATTTGCACCTGATTCCCTTTTTCATCACTCATCTCCAACAGAACCGGGAGAGGTGAAACCAAAACTGGGACAAAGATAACAAAAACTATTAGGTTTGCGAATACTCCTAATAATTTTTGTTATCTTTGCCCGCGAATTGGTTCCGGATGCATGTTTCCATCATCTGGATTAAAAGGGAATCGGGTGTAAATCCCGAACAGTCCCGCTGCTGTGAAGCTCCGTTTATATCATGAAAAACACTCTTGCCACTGATATGCATTGAAATATCGGGAAGGCTTCAGGATTAGGAGTCAGTCAGAAGACCTGCCATTCATTAAAGGCTGCCTTTGCTCGTGGGTTAGGAAGACAGTACGAAGATATTAGTTGAACATTTAAACAAGAAATGGAATGCCTTTGTTAAAGGTATGTCCGCATTGTGGTGTGACTATATATATCCTTTATATATTAAAGAAAAAGTAAAATGATTAAGAAAGTATTGATTGCCAACAGAGGTGAGATTGCCTTGCGCGTCATGCGTTCGTGCCGGGAGATGGGACTGCTTACGGTTGCGGTCTTCTCCGATGCCGACCGTACTTCTCATCATGTGGCATATGCCGATGAGGCTTATCCGATAGGACCGGCCGTGGCAAAAGAGAGTTATCTGAATATTGAGAAAGTGATTGCCACGGCAAAGCGATGCGGTGCCGATGCCATCCATCCGGGTTACGGCTTTTTGTCGGAGAACTCGGAGTTTGCACGCCGTTGCAAGGAGGAAGGGATTATCTTTATCGGTCCCGCCGCCGAGACGATGGAGGCGATGGGCGACAAGATAGCTGCCCGCAAGCGAATGATTGCGGCAGGCGTACCCGTGGTTCCCGGAACGGAACAACCTTTGCAGAGTGCCGAAGAAGCCGTGCGCATCTGCAACGAGATAGGTTATCCCGTGATGCTGAAGGCGTCTATGGGTGGCGGTGGTAAAGGTATGCGCCTTATCCATAACGAGAGCGAAGTGGTGGAAGCCTACAACACGGCACGCTCCGAGTCCATGTCCTCCTTTGGAGACGACACAGTCTATCTGGAAAAGTTCGTGGAAGAACCCCACCACATCGAGTTCCAGATATTGGGTGACAACCACGGCAACGTTATCCACCTTTTCGACCGCGAATGCTCCGTGCAACGCCGCAACCAGAAGGTGGTAGAAGAAAGCCCGTCACCCTTCCTTACGCTGGAATTGCGCCGGGAAATGGGAGAGAAGGCGGTTGCCGCAGCAAAGGCAGTGAACTACTCCGGTGCAGGTACCATCGAGTTTCTGGTAGACAAGAACCGTCGGTTCTACTTCCTCGAAATGAATACGCGCTTGCAAGTAGAGCACCCCATCACGGAAGAAGTGGTAGGCGTGGACCTGGTGAAAGAGCAAATCCGCATTGCTAACGACGAGGTGCTGCACCTCAAGCAGGAGGAACTGTTCCAGCGCGGCCATGCTATAGAGTGCCGCATCTGTGCCGAAGATACGGAAAACAACTTCATGCCGTCTCCCGGTGTCATCAAGCAACTGACGGAGCCGAACGGAATCGGTGTGCGTATAGACAGCTATGTGTACGACGGCTATGAGATTCCCATCTACTACGACCCTATGATAGGTAAGCTCATCGTATGGGCAACCACCCGCCAGTATGCCATCGAGCGTATGCGCCGTGTGCTCTACGAGTACAAGATTACGGGCGTAAAGACCAACCTTGCCTATCTGAAGCGCATCATGCACGTGCCCGACTTTGTGAAGGGAGAGTACAACACCCTCTTTATCGAGAAGAACGCCCGCATGCTGGTACGCACCAATACCACCAACGAAGAGTTGGAGAACATTGCCATGATAGCCGCCTATATGGACTATCTGGTTAATCTGGAGGAGAATGTTTCGGCACAGCTACCCGATGCCCGCCCCATTAGCCGTTGGAGGGAATTCGGATTGCAGAAGGGAGTGCTCAGGATTTAAGGAATGGATAATTGATAATGGAGAATTAATAATGGAAATACATATAGGAGACCGTATCGCAGACATTACCCTGGTGGGTAAGGAAGGGAATAAGGTACAACTTACCATTGACGGAAAGCCCTACGAAGTGGACATTGTGATGGCAGAGAACGGAAGTTGCTCCATCCTGCACAACGGAAACTCGTTCAACGCAGGCCTTGTGCGCGGCGAGGGCGGCAAGAGTTATGACATCAGCATGCTCCAGCGTTCCTTTCATGTGGACATCGTGGACACGCAAGCCAAGTATCTGCACATGAAGAAAGGAGCCGACGAGAAGCAGGGCGACAAGATTTTGGCTCCGATGCCGGGCAAGGTGGTAAGCATCCCCGTCAAGGTGGGCGACCGACTGGCTGCCGGCGACATTGCCGTGGTGCTGGAAGCCATGAAGATGCAGAGTAACTATAAGGTAAATGCCGACTGCATCGTCCGCAACATCCTCGTGAGCGAGGGCGAACCGGTAAATGCCAACCAAGTATTGATTGAATTGGAGTTGATAAAGGAGGAATAATCCCGAGTCGCATTCAGTCCGTATATTATAAATCACTAAATTGTAAATGCAAATATGAACAGAGAAGAAATATACCGCCAGTTTGAGGAACTGGATAAACGTGCCTCGCTGGGTGGGGGCGTAGACAAGATAGAGAAACAACACGCCTCCGGCCGCATGACTGCCCGCGAACGTATTGACATGCTGCTGGACAAAGGCTCGTTCAATGAGCTGGACAAGTTCGTGAACCACCGTTGCACCAACTTCGGCATGGAGAAGAAGCAGATTGCCGGAGACGGCATGGTGTCCGGTTACGGAAAGATAGACGGCCGCCTTGTATTTGTCTATGCCTACGACTTCACGGCGCATGGCGGTTCGCTCAGCGAGACGAATGCCGCAAAGATTGTAAAGGTGCAGCAGCTTGCCCTGAAGAACGGTGCTCCCGTCATTGCCCTCAACGATTCGGGCGGCGCACGCATCCAGGAAGGTGTGAACAGCTTGGCAGGCTATGCCTCCATCTTCTATCAGAACACCATTGCGTCGGGTGTCATTCCGCAGATATCCGCTATTCTGGGTCCGTGTGCCGGTGGGGCATGCTACTCTCCGGCGCTTACCGACTTTATCTTCATGGTAAAGGAGCAGAGCCACATGTTTATCACCGGTCCGGACGTGGTAAAGACCGTGACCCACGAGGAGGTGGACAAGGAGGAACTGGGCGGTGCCTATACGCATAGCAGCAAGAGCGGCGTTACCCACTTCATGTGCAATACGGAGGAGGAGACACTGATGAGCATCCGCGAGCTGCTGAGTTTCCTGCCGTCCAACAATATGGAGGATGCTCCCTTCACTCCCTGCTCCGACGATATCCATCGCCGGGTAGAGGCGCTTCAGACCGTCATTCCTGAGGACCCGAACATGCCCTATGACATCAAGGATATTATAGAACCGGTGCTGGACAACCAGTACTTCTTCGAAGTGATGCCTCACTTTGCCAAGAACGTCGTTATCGGTTTCGGTCGTCTGAACGGGCGTTCGGTAGGTATCGTGGCAAACCAACCTGCCTATTTGGCGGGTGTGCTCGATATTGATGCCAGCGACAAGGCGGCACGCTTCATCCGTTTCTGCGACTGCTTCAACATCCCGCTGATAACCTTCGAAGATGTTCCCGGCTTCTTGCCCGGAACGATGCAGGAGCACAACGGCATCATCCGCCACGGCGCCAAGATTGTCTATGCCTATGCCGAGGCCACCGTGCCCAAGATAACGCTGATTACCCGCAAGGCATACGGCGGCGCCTACATCGTGATGTCCAGCAAACCGACGGGTGCCGACGTGAACCTGGCTTATCCGCAGGCGGAAATCGCCGTGATGGGTGCCGAGGGTGCGGTGAACATCCTCTACCGTAAGTCCTCTGCCGAAGAGAAGCAGGAGATTATCAAGGAGTACGAAAGCAAGTTCTCCAACCCTTACCGCGCTGCCGAGCGTGGCCTCATAGACGAGGTCATCATGCCGCGCGATACCCGCTACAAGCTAGTGCAGGCATTGGAGATGGCGCACAACAAGAATCAGAGCAATCCACCGAAAAAGCACGGCAACATGCCTTTATAATAGTAGTTATTTTTTATGTGTGAAATGCGTATCCCCGGAGAAGTGATTTCTGTGGGGATACACTTTTTAAATAGAGAATTAAGAATTAAACAATAAGGCTGAAAAGTAAAAACTAAAGATAGAAACTATGGAACTATTAAGAAACCTCTTTGAGGGTTATCCGAACCTTTGGGGCGGAGGAGTGGCACACTCTGTCCTAATTCTGTCCCTGGTCATCACCTTCGGTATCATGCTGGGCAAGTTGAAGGTGGCGGGTATCTCGCTGGGTGTCACCTGGATTTTGTTTGTGGGCATTGTCTTCGGACATTTCGACATGAACCTCGACGAACATCTGCTGCACTTCCTGAAGGAGTTCGGCTTGATACTGTTTGTCTATTCCATCGGTCTGCAAGTAGGACCGGGATTCTTCTCCGCTTTCAAGAAGGGTGGACTTACGCTGAACATGGTAGCAATGCTTTCCGTCTTCCTCAGCGTGGTTATCACCATTGTGTTGCACTTTGCCACCGGAATTCCCATTACTACGATGGTGGGTATCTTGTCCGGAGCAGTGACCAATACCCCCGGTCTGGGTGCTGCCCAGCAGGCAAACAGTGACCTCAACGGGGTGGATGCTCCGGAAATCGCACTCGGATATGCCGTTGCCTATCCGCTGGGTGTGGTGGGCTGCATCTTGGCGCTGCTTGCCTTGAAGTTCTTCATGCGGATTAACACCAAAAAAGAAGAGGAGGATGCCGAGCACGGGCTGGGCCATCTGCAGGAGCTGACCGTGCGTCCCATATCGGTAGAGATACGCAATGAGGCAATAGACGGCAAGCGGATCAGAGATGTGAAACCATTGTTGAACCGTGCGTTTGTCATCTCCCGCATCCGGCACACCGGCAGTCAGGAAACAGAACTGGCGAATGCCGATACGGTGCTGCACATGCAGGATGAAATTCTGTTCATTGCCAACCCGAAAGATGTGGAGGCCATTGTTGCCTTCTTCGGAAGAAAAATTTCGGTGGAGTGGGAACGGGAGGACAAGAACTTGATTTCACGCCGCATCCTCATCACCAAGCCGGAACTGAACGGCAAGTCTCTGTCTCAGCTCAAGATACGTAACAACTTCGGTGCCTGCATCACCCGTATCAACCGTTCGGGCGTGGATCTGGTGGCAACTCCCCACTTGCAGTTGCAGATGGGAGACCGTGTGACGATTGTAGGCAGTGAGCTTGCCGTGAGCCATGCGGAGAAGGTATTGGGAAACTCGCTGAAGCGTCTCAACCATCCCAACTTGATTCCTATCTTCCTGGGTATTGCCCTGGGATGTATCTTGGGCAGTCTGCCGTTCATGTTCCCTGGCATTCCCCAACCCGTGAAACTGGGACTGGCCGGTGGACCGTTGGTGGTTTCCATCCTCATCAGCCGTTTCGGGCCTCAATATAAGCTGATAACCTACACGACGATGAGCGCCAATCTGATGATACGCGAAATCGGTATAGCTTTGTTCCTGGCCTGCGTGGGGTTGGGTGCAGGAAAGGGATTCATCGATACCATTATCTACGAAGGCGGCTATGTGTGGATTGGCTATGGGGCCATCATCACGGTTGTCCCGTTGCTGGTGACAGGATTCATGGGGCGCTATTTCTGGAAGCTGAACTACTATACGCTGATAGGTGTGCTGTCCGGAGCTAACACCAATCCGCCTGCATTGGCCTATTCCTCGGACTTGACATCCTGCGATGCCCCTGCGGTGGGATACGCCACAGTCTATCCGCTGGCTATGTTCCTGCGGGTGCTGACGGCTCAGTTGCTGATACTGGCGTTGGCGTAGTTTCACCATAGATAATCTATGGTACATAGGTTGATTTGATAACAAGTAATGTAAAGGGAGCTAACAAGTAATGTTAGGCTGCTTTACATTACTTGTTATTTTTGTTTGTAGTATTCCTCCGCTTGTGCCAGTGTCTCCGGTTTGCCGATGTCGAACCAGCGGAATCCTTGCAGCGGATAGCCTTGTATGTGCACCTTTGTGCAGGCGGACAAGTAGAAAGGAATGATGGAGAACTTGCCGTTCCACTGCCCATCGTCCATCAGGTGGAAGAGGGAGGGGGAGATGATGTGGATACCTCCGAAGGCGAGTTCCCGGTACTTCGTTTCCCGGTAGTCGAAGCCTGCCGGTTTCACCTCTCCGGTGGACTTGTTTATCCAGCCGTGCAGGTGGTAGTCGTCGTCAAAAAGGAGATAGCGGGAAGTCTTGCGCTCGCTCACAAGCAGGGTAGACTCCGCATCGCTCTCCAGATGGTGGCGGTAGAGACCTGCAAGGTCAATGTCCGTCAGAATATCCGCGTTGTGCACCAGGAAAGGTTCTTGTCCGTCCAGAAAGGGGCGTGCCTTTTTGATGCCTCCTCCGGTGTCGAGCAGCATGCCGCGTTCGTCGCTGATGTGAATCTCCGTGCCGAAGTTGTCGTGGGCACGGAGGAAGTCGATAATCTGCTCCCCGAAGTGGTGGATATTGACCGTTATCTCGTTGAATCCTGCTTCCTTCAACCGCAGTATCACCCGTTCCAGCATGGGCTTTCCTGCTACGGGAACGAGGGCCTTGGGCATGTTGTCCGTCAAGGGGCGCAACCGGGTGCCCAGGCCGGCGGCGAAAATCATGGCTTTCATATTGGCATATTCTCACATTAGCACATTAAACTTTGGCCTTAAACGTCTGTTCAATATTCTGTTCTCTATGTATCAGGTTCACTTGCACGCCGAACTTCTTGTGCAGATGTTCCGCCAGGTGTTGTGCCGAGTACACGGAGCGGTGCTGTCCGCCGGTGCAGCCGAAGCAGACAGACAGATTGGTGAAGCCGCGTTCCATGTAGCGCTTCACGGAAGCGTCGACAAGGGCGTAGGCATGCTCCAGGAATACGGCTATCTCGCCGTCGTCTTCCAGGAAGCGGATAACGGGTTCGTCCAGTCCCGTGAAGGGTTTGTAACGCTCGTACTTGCCGGGGTTGTTCACAGCGCGGCAGTCAAAGACGAAACCTCCTCCGTTGCCTGTGGAATCTTCGGGGATGCCTTTCTTGTAGGCAAAGCTGGTGACTTTCACCACGAGGCGGCGCTTTTGCAGGTCGTCTGTAAACTGTTTCAGCTCGGTGAGTTCGCGTAGAATCTGGCAGAGGTAGGGATATTCAGGATAAGGCTCCTGGAGCAGCTGGCGCAGGTTCTCGATGGCGAAGGGGACACTTTGTATGAAGTGGGGCTTCTTCTCGAAGTAACCGCGGAAACCGTAGGCACCCAGCACCTGCATGGTGCGGAACAATACGAAGTGGCGAAGCTGGGCATAGAAATAAGCCTCGTCCACGGGCTGGTACTTGCGCAGGGCGTCGATGTATTCCTTCAGCAACTCTTGGCGCAGGCTGTCGGGATAGTTTGCTTTGGCCTGCCACAAGAAGGAGGCAACGTCGTAGTAGACCGGACCTTTGCGTCCGCCCTGGAAGTCGATGAGCCACGGTTCGCCGTCCTTTATCATAACGTTACGGCTCTGGAAGTCGCGGTACATGAAGGTGGCGGAGCTGCTACGGAGCAACACGTCTGCCATCTTCTGGAAGTCGTCTTCCAGCCGGTCTTCCTGGAAGTCCATTCCCGTAGCCTTGAGGAAGCAGTATTTAAAGTAGTTCAAGTCCCACAGAATGCTGCGGCTATTGAACTCTGCCTGCGGGTAGCAGTAGGAGAAGTCCATGCCGTCGGCTCCGGCAAACTGTACGGCGGGCAGCAGACGGATGGTCTTGCGCAGCAACTGTTTCTCTTCCTCACCGAATACGCTGGTCTTGCGGCCTTTCTCGATGGCATTGAATAGGAGCGAGTCGCCCAGGTCTTCTTGCAGATAATAGATATCATCTTCGGAGCGGATGAACACTTGCGGTACGGGCAGTCCTTTCTGGCGGAAATGTTCTGCCATGTAGAGGAAGGCGCGGTTCTCCTCCACAGACTCTCCGCTGACGCCGATAAGTGTAGGACTTCCGATGAGGCGGAAGTAACGGCGGTTGGAGCCGGAGGAGGGGAGTTCGTCAATCTGTTCCGGTTCGTGTCCGGTATGTGCGATGTAGAGTTTCTTAAGTTCTTCGGTTATCATGGTGGTATGTTTTATTTTCGCAGCTAAGATAAAACTTTTGTCGGAGATATGCTTACCTTTGCAGGAGGAAAATATTTAATTTGATAGCTTCATAATGGATTCCATTCCTCAGTTTCTCATAGCCGCCCCTACATCGGGCAGTGGAAAGACTACCGTCAGTCGTGGACTGATGGCATTGTTTGTGAAGAAAGGTCTGAAGGTGCAGCCTTTCAAATGCGGCCCCGATTATATAGATACCAAGTATCACGAGGCGGTATGCGGCCGTCCTTCCATCAATCTGGATACTTTCATGGCATCTCCGGAGCACGTAGGCGGTCTGTATGCACGCTATTCGGCGGATGCGGATGTTGCCGTGGTCGAGGGGATGATGGGCATGTACGACGGGTACGACCGCGACCGGGGCTCGTCGGCAGAAGTGGCTCGGCTCTTGGGTATTCCTGTGGTGCTGGTGGTTGATGCCAAGTCGGCTGCCTATTCCATGGCTCCTTTGTTGTCGGGGTTCATCAATTTCCGTCCGGATATACGTATTGCGGGGGTTATCTTCAATCGTGTCGGCTCGCCCCGCCACTACCGGATGCTGCAGGAGGTCTGTGAAGACTTGAACGTGACTTGTCTGGGCTATCTGCCCAAGCAGAAGGAACTGGAGCAGGAGTCGCGCCATCTGGGGCTGGATTTCAGCCGTTCTAAGGAGACGGAGGGACTGGATATGCTGGCAGGCTTGCTGGAGGAACATGTGGACTGGGAACTGCTGCTCTCGACAACCGGGCTTCCATTGCCTGCGGCGGCAGTGAAGGAGAAGCCGGTACTATCAGAGCCGGGGAAGCTGCATGTCTCGGTAGCGCGCAACGAAGAGTCCTTTTCCTTCCTCTATGCGGAGCATCTGGATATTCTGCGCCGTATGGGCACGGTCACTTTCTTCAATCCGGAGCAGGACCGGGCTATTCCGCAAGAGACGGATTTGCTCTATCTGCCCGGCGGCTATCCCGAGAACCGTCTGGAGGAACTTGCCGGGGCAAGGCTTGCCAGGGAGTCTATCCGCAGCTATATAGAGGCCGGTGGCAGGACGCTGGCAGAATGCGGGGGGATGATATATCTTTCGCAGTCCGTTCTTTCTGATGGGGATACGGACGGGGGAAGCGCCGGGAGCTGTGTAGGCAATATTGGAAATGAGATGGTAGGAGTATTGCCTTTCAGCATTACGAACGAGCGTAAACGCAGGAAATTGACATTGGGATACCGCCGGTTCGACTATAACGGATGGCGGCTTAAAGGACACGAATTCCATTATACGCAGTTTGCTGTGCCCGAAACCGATGGAAAAGAAGGTGGTGCGTGCAGTCTTCCTCTTTCGATAGCGCAGGTCTACAATGCCAAAGGAGGGAAGGTAACCACTCCCGTCTTTCGCTATAAGAACCTGATAGCCAGTTATACGCATCTGTATTGGGGCGAGGTGGATGTGATGGCTTTGTTCGGTGAACTCTAATCTTGCAGAACCTCCTTTGAACCGGTTTGTTTTAGTGAACAAATTTATTTATCCTTATATATTCTTTATAATTTTCTTATATAATTTACTTTGTACTCATAAATTTTTCCCATCAACGTGGCCTTTTTAGGATATGCGTAGGGTGCGGATTTGAAAATCAGATTTATTATGAGTAAAAAAGAAAAGAATGTAGAAATGGGGAGCCCCATGAAGATGCCGGATTTGGCATCTTATATGCAGACGGTGATTGAGCAGTTGGAAGCGGATAAGAAGCGCTCGGCGGCACATACCTATACGTATGCGTTGAAATCTATCGCGGAGTTTTACGGTGGGGCAGGAATGCCGATGCCGGTGGATGAGGTCTTTACGCCAGGCAGGTTGAAGGAGTATGAAGAATGGATGAGACGGGAAGGAATGAGGAAGCGGAAAAGAGAGCCTAAAGGGTTGAGCTTGAATACCATTTCCACCTATATGCGGAACTTGAAGGCGGTATATCACCGGATGGTCGGTGAAAAGGTGCTGCCCTATAACCCGAAATTGTTTGATGACGTGTACACAAAAGTGGAATCACAGACTAAACGGGCGCTGGAACTAGAACAGATGAATACGTTGCTGTGTACAGACTTAAGAAAATTGCCTTCGGATCTGCGGTGTGTGTTGGCTTATTTCTTATTGATGTTCCTATTCCGAGGAATGCCGTTCATTGACCTCGCTTATTTGCGTAAACAAGATGTGAAAGGGAACCGCATTGTATATAGCCGCCACAAAACAGGACGGCAGATGACGGTGCGTATTCCCAAAGAAGCGATGGAACTGATGAAAGAGTTTAAAAACAGGAATCCGGATTCCATCTATCTCTTTCCGATTCTACACAAACAAGAGAGTAAGAAGAAACGGGCCGGGAAGGTGAAAAAGGATAAAGAACTGTATATGGATTATCTTCGGGCTCTTCGTGGCTTCAATCTGAAACTGGAAAAAATAGCGTCTCTGTTGCTGCCAGGTGTGAAGCTCAGCTCATATGTGGCGCGCCATACATGGGCTACGTTGGCTTTTCATGCAGGAATGAGTATCGGCATCATCAGCAAGGCATTGGGCCATTTCTCTATCAAGGTGACGGAAACATACCTGAAACCTTTTGAGAATGAAAAGGTGGATGCGGCCAATGAAGAACTGATAATCTCGGTCGCAGGATACAATGAAAAGAAAGTTGCATGAAAAATGCCGTCTGACAATGGCTCTGGTAAGGGAAGTGTTACTTACCAAGTAACGGATAGTTTGATTCACAAAGATTGGAATTCTTCCTCATAAATCCAAATAATAGTTTAGTTTTCTATAAAAATCTTATCATTTTATTTGTTTACCGACACAACACACGAAAAAATACATATTGTTCCGGTGTGTATTCTGAAAAACACACAAAGTGCTCCTCCATTTCTGATGCCTCAAAAACGGAATATATTTCTTTACATCATTATATGACTCCCAAAACAGCTTTTTTATTGCGGATAGAGAAGACTATCCGTTACTTGGTAAGTAACGGCTTGACAAAGCAAATTATAATGATACTTATAAAAATAAAACACTTGCTTTTTGCATCGGGAAACATGCTGCTATTGTGGGTGTTTTACAACTTCACCTTCTTCATGTTGGTCGCTTGTAGTCACCGTGAGCAGGTTTACTCCCTTGAAACTGAAATCATGATCAGTGCCGATTGGAGTCGGTCGGGATTGAATGAGAAGGAACAGGATTATGGTGCCACCACTGTATTCTATCCTACAGACGGCAGTAGTCCCATTATGGTACTGATGGGCGACCGAACGTATAAGACTGTGTATCTGAAAGAAGGACGTTATGACGTTGTTCTCTTTAACCGTTCATTTGACGATTTTGGTAACCTGGGCTTTAGGGGAGAAGATGCCTACCGGACGTTGGAGGCACATGCCACAAATGTGGTGACAAAGGATGTCCCTTCCACGGAGATAATCATTATGGATAGTCCCGACGAACTTGCAGCCGATTGTATGGAAAGTTTTGAAGTGACTCCGGGCATGTCGGGAAACTATTCATCGGGCATGACTAACTGGGGGGGCAAAAAGATTGACGGTAGTAAAAATGGTTGCCAGCTCTGTTTCCTTCCCCAAAAACTGACTCAAAAGATAACAGTTAAAATCCGTATTAAAGGAATGAACAATATACGTAATGCCACTTGTAAATTGGATGGTATTGCAGAATCTGTGTTTCTCGCTTCGGGACAGATTTCAGAAAAGACTGTGGCGCAGGAGTTTTGTCTCGGTAATCCCGTTTATAATTCCGGATCGGCGACGGACGGAACACTAAGCGCCTCTATCAGCGTGTTTGGTTTTGATACGGAGATTTCACATAACCTGCATTTGAGAGCAGAATTGGTGGACGGGAAAACCACATTTGAAGAAAGTTTTGATGATCTGAAAATAAGCCAGTTGGAAGAAGGAGGTGGAAGAATGAGCATTTTCATCGACATGACGTGCGAAAAAAAAGTACCGAATGTGAAAGTTGAAGGAAGTTCGGGTTTTGACGCCAACGTGGATGACTGGGAGGATGAAGTGAACAGTGATATACATATTTGAGGACATAATTAATATTAATTGAAAAAATGAATAGAAGATGGGAACGAAAAGTTTATTGATGGCAATGGCAGCGCTGACGATAGCCGGTTGCTCGCAAAATGAAGTTACGGAGATAAATCCGGATGCAGACCGGACAATCGGTTTGGATGTATATACGGGAGTACAGACCAGAGGAACGGAAACCACTACGTCCACGCTGAAAGAAGCGGATGCCGGTTTCGGTATTTTTGCCTATAAAACAAGCAAGGAAGGATGGGATAGTGAGAAAGCGAGTACAACACCCGATTTTATGTATAATGAACATGCTACATGGACTTCCGGTAGTTGGGGGTATGCTTCTCTGCGTTTTTGGCCGACGAATGATGATAAAATAACTTTCTTCGCTTATGCACCTTATGAATCCAATCCGGGAGAGGGAACAGACCAAAAAATAATTTTATCGGCACAAAGTGATAAAGAGGCTCCTAAAATCACCTTTGAAGTAAAAACTTCAAATAATTGGAAAGATATGGTGGATTTAGTAACGGATTGCCGTACTGCCATAAAAGACTTGACTTCTGAGAGCAATGTCGGTAACAAAGGAACAGTCCAGTTTAAATTCAGCCATGTGCTTACCCAAATAGCCAATGTCAAGGTGAAGCCGGACGTGAATCTGGGCGCTGAAACAAGAATCTTTGTAACAGGATTAAAACTGTCTCCGGGAAGTGGAATACTTTACAACAAAGCGGTTTATGATTTCGGTACTGATGCTTGGAATGCCATCTCACCTTCCGCATCCTATTTTTCGGCTGAGCAAGACCTTAGTGAGTTTGTGAATAGAACAGGCATTGACCAATGGGGGTATAAGAAGAGTGCTGTCGACGTGAGTAGTAATACCGATGCAACAGCTTTGTTCTCAGAAAAGGAAGCTCTTTATTTCATTCCTGTGAATAACCAAAACGGTACAGCCAAGGAAGGGGATTTGAGCCTAAAGATTAGTTATGATGTTGTGACAAAGGTGAATGATAGTAGTAATCTGACAAGTACTGTGACGGATAAAGAAGTCAAATTGCCGCAAGGAACTTTTAAAAAAGGGACACAGCATACTTACGTGTTGACCATCAAGATGAATGCTATCAGTATTGCTGTTGATGACAATATGACGGGATGGACCAGTAATGGGGAAAGTAACATTTAGGTAGAAGGAGTATGAAAGGAAAAGCAGAAGATATAGGGATGAAGCGGTTGTGTAGCATCCTCCTTGCATTACTTTTGTTGTTGGGAGCATGCAGTGGGGAAGAAAGTAAGAACGGACTTCCGCAGGAGAATCTTCCTATCGGCTTTTCTGGAGTTATTACAATGACGAGGGGAACCGGGAAATTTGCCACTGCCGGTGAACTTAAGAATGTGGGAGTGTTTGCATATTTTACACATGGAAAATTCAACGAGAATACTGCCATACCGAATTTTATGTATAACCAGCTTGTGGAAAAACAACAGGATGAGGGAACATGGTCTTATAGTCCGGTCAAGTTTTGGCCGGACAATTCCACCACGGATAAAATCAGTTTCTTTGCTTATGCCCCTTACGTGAATGAAGTGGAAAATGGTTACCTCTCTTTTCAGGATGAAGGAACGGCAAGCGGATTTCCGGTGTTGGGGTATACCGTTCCGATAGCTGTAAATAATCAGATAGATTTTCTTGCCGCAACTCCGGTAATGAATCAAAACAATGGTAATGTAACTTTCAAACTGCACCATACACTGACCAAGGTCAATGTCTATATAAAAAGTAATGATAATACGGAGGGAAAGTCAGTAACTTCCTTCTCAATTACGGGAATGAAGAGTGGATTGCTTACCTATTATAATCCTACAGCAGATAGTGACATAGGCTGGAAGTGGACATATCCATCGGCTGATGAAAAGGAAAACTTTACCACCGGTATAATAAGTTTTCCGGTACCGGATACAATTATAGAAGAAAAGAAACTGCTTGCAACCTTCTTTCTGCTTCCTGCCGGGGCAGGAAGTAAGTTCAATATTTCTTATCAATATACGGCCAAAGATAGTAATAATGCTCTTGTTGTTCAAACTGTCAGTATGGAAAACCAGTCTTTGCCTCTGACTGATAATTGGGCTTCGGGAAGGGCCGTCAGCTATACTATAGGTATAGCACGAAAGGCAATTACTGTGATACCGGAGAACGGTCCCGTATCATGGGAAGAGAATGCTGAAACCGAGACAGTTATTGGAACGGAAGCAAAACAAGAGACTGATTGACCTGACGGGGTAATTCTGGACTTCGCAAAAAGATGCCAATCTGTTTAAAGTAAGATAATATGAAAAGATATATGAAATTTTTCACTGGAATAGTCTTTTGGGGCATCCTTTTAGTGTGTAGTGCATGCACTGACGAATACGAAGCAAACAATGGAGGTATGAAGGAGTGCTGTGAGGGAGTACCCTTTACAGTCCGGGCTATAGTCGCTGATTTTGAAGAGCTCTCCAATGCAGGAAAGTCCTCTACACGTACCTCTGTAAGGGACGAACATTTTAAAATGGAGTTTGTCGATGGTGATTCGATTGGTGTTTTTGCCATAAAGGACGGTGCTATAATGGATAATATTGATAATGCCAAATTGGTTTACAATATGTCAAGCGGCAGTTGGAATCCGGTGGGAAATGGTACACTTTATTGGTATGATGGAGTGAGTTATGTCGCTTACTATCCATATAGGAAGAATATCACAATAGATCTCTCAAAAGGTATGGACGGAGCTATTGCTTCACTGACCGGGAATGAAAAACTGCAACCTGCGAAGGACCAGTCCACAACAGAAAAGCATATTGTCAGCGATTTGTTGGTTGCCACCGGCGTACCTGCTATTGACAATTCTTCCGGAATAATCCTGAACTTGCTGTTTCAACACCAGTTTGCATTGCTTGTGTTGCAACCGCAAGTATACGTAGGTTGTTTTGCACCAGAAAAAGCAGGCTTTGTTTACCATAGGGAATCGAGGGTTTTAGGAACAGACTCGGCGGCTATTAATGTGAGTCTGAACGGTATTACTCCATATCAGATAGATTCTTTGAAATATTGTGCCATTGTTCCGCCGCAAGCAAATGCACGGGTTACCGGAAACTATATGACTACCGATGGCAGAGATGATACGAATGTAAAGATAAATTATTCGGGCAGCTCCATCAGTTTTACTTCTGGAAAATGCTATACCTTGAAGGTTATTAGTCCCGTACCCGGTAAAGGAAGTATAGAAAGAAAGCTTTATCCCGGGGATTTTGTCTTTCAGAACGAAATCGATAAAAGAATAGAAGTACATCCCGGAAACGGGAAGTTGGAAGAAGATGGGAAAATCTATGATTATGAAAATGCTATCGGAATGGTAATTACTTGCGATCCGGAAAGGATGACAGACGAGAGGTGTAATAAAAAAGGATGGAATCATGCCTATGTGATGATGTTGGATAGTTTGAAAGAAGGGAATTGGGGACCGATGGATTTAATCGAAGCGGATATTGATACAATATCAATAGCTGATGTGAAGTCAAAGCATGATTTTAGCAGAATTAAGAATAACATGAACGGGTACTCTGAAACTTTACAAATGCTGGCAAATCATGAGGGTGATGCATCTTTTGTAAGCGACTGTCGTGCTTTTTATCTGGTGAAAACTTACAATAACAGCAATAAGGTGCCGGATGGGATCGAACGTAGTCCGTGGTTTCTGCCAAGCATAGGGCAATGGTTTGATGTATTGGTGAATATTTGTGGAAGATCTCCGGAAAACTTCCAGCACAATACCGGTAATGGTTTACAAGATGAAAAGTGGGGACAGGAAACGTTAGATAAATTAGAAGGACAGTTATCCAAAGTTGGTAAATCGTTACCGCAGTTTAACGTGAACTACAGACTTGGTTTCAGTTGCAGTTCTCAATATGATAAAGATAGAAGCTGGATGCTTCTCTGGCATATTGATGATCCCTTATATAAGTGGGAAAGGGTTTGCTTACAAGGATATAATAAGACTTCTGCATGGCATGTCCGGCCGTTTTTTGCATTTTAATCATTCCTTGATTAAAAATAGTCCTAATCTAAGTTTGAATTCATTATGAAAAAGTCCGGATAGCGCATTGATATTTTATGTAATTTCGTTTGTGTTCTCGAAATAGTGGAGTATCTTTGTTTTCATTTAAATATATTATGATTATGAAACTGAATACTTATCGCTTGTCTTCTTTGGAAGACCCTACTGATGAACAACTGCATGCTTTGATGGAACAAGTGGCTGTTGCGGCCCGTGAAAGTTCTCGCAAGGCAAAAAGAGAATTGGAGCGGAGAATGCAAGAGGTGAGAGAAAAATTGAAAGCATATAGAGCTAAAAATGTAAGTGATATATCCATGTGATGAACGAAAAAAATCCGACACTTTGTATAGTAGCTGGTCCGAATGGTTCGGGTAAAACTTCTACGACAGTGCAACTGCTTCATAATGAATGGGCAGAAAATAGCCTTTACATTAATCCTGATAATATAGCGCAAGAACAATATGGTGATTGGAATTCTCCCGTTGCAGTATTGAAGGCAGCAGAATTGGCGACTAAAATGCGTTATGAGTGTTTAAGGAAAAGGCAAGATTTTGTATTTGAAACAGTCTTTTCCTCAGACGAAAAACTTGCATTTGTTGAAGAAGCAAAAAAAGCAGGATTTTTTATTCGCATTTTTTTTGTCTGTACAAATAATCCTGAGATAAATGTACGGCGTATTACACAGCGCTATTTGAATGGAGGGCATGAAGTTCCCATTTCCAAAATTATTTCCCGTTATTATAAATCGTTATTGAATATAGGCAAAGCAATATCCTTGGTTGATAGGGTATATGTCTACGATAATTCAATAGAAAATCAAATTCCTCGATTATTGTTCCGCACTGTAAACGGGACCCTCTTCAAACAATATGTAGAGGAAATCCCGCAGTGGGCACAGTTCCTTATCAAATAGAGAATGAAAAGAGTCTATACCAAAACTGGAGACAAAGGAACAACGGGTATTCATGGTGGCGCGCGTGTGCCGAAAGATGACATCCGTATCGAGGCAAACGGATGCCTTGATGAATTGAATGCCGTGATTGGTATCGTGCGCTCCATGCTGGCGGCAGAAGATGGTTGGCAGGAGTTGCTGCATGCTGTCCAGCGGGAACTGATGGTGGTGATGAGCCATGTGGCCACTCCCTCGGGAGTGGTGAACCCTAATCCGCTTTCTGCCGCAGAGCTCACGCTGCGCTGTGAGCAGGAGATGGATGCCATGACCGTCCTGCTGATGACGGACAACGGCTACTTCCTTTTGCCTGGTGGCACTCCCATATCAGCCCAACTGCAGTTTGCCCGTACCGTGGCCCGCCGTGCCGAACGCCGTTTGTGGACACTCCATCGCCAAGACCCTGTGAACGAGGATATTCTGCGCTTCATCAACCGCCTTTCGGACTTGTTCTTCGTCATGGCCCGCATGGAGATGCAGCGGCAGGACTGGCCGGAGGAGAAATGGCAAGAGTTTGCCTACAAAAGGAAAAGACTGTAAGCACTTATCGCTAACCGCCGGGAAGCTGTTTTCAGCATAGGGGTTCTATTTGCTGTCCGAGCCTTAAATCATACAGACATGCCCGTACTTCCGCTTCGCTGCCGATATGCTTTCCTGCATCGTCGGACAGCTTCACGCATTCGCGCCATTCCTGGTTGACGTTCATCTTGCATTGCGTCAGTTTCATTACGATGTTGGAGGGCTTGAATCCGGTATCATTCGTCAGATTGGTGCCGATGCCGAAGGAGCAGCGGATTTTGCCTCTGCAATGCTCCTGGATGTCGAGTGCCTTGCCAAAATCGAGCGCATTGCTGAAGATGATGGTTTTAGTGGTAGGGTCGATGCCCAGTTCGCGGTAGCGGGCAACGAGCTTGTCGGTGAAATCGAATTCATCGCCGGAGTCGCAGCGTACACCGTCGAATAGTTTGGCCTGCTTGCGGCTCAGGTTACTTAAGAAAATGCCGGAGGTATAGGTATCGGACAGTGCGATGCCCAAGTCACCGTCGTACACGTTCACCCAGTTTTCCAAGGCCATGTAGTTGGCGTGTTTGTAGCCGAACTGTGCGCCGTGGAACATGAACCATTCATGCGGATGCGTCCCCATAGGCTTCATGCCGTATTTCATGGCGAAGTGGCAGTTGGAAGTCCCGGTACAGTATTCGGCGGCTTCCTTCAGACGGTCTATGACTTTGTCCTGTACCTCGAACGAGAAGCGTCTCCGGGTGCCGAACTCTGAAAAATACAGCTGGTGTCGGTTGGAGAGTGCCACCTTTTCGGACAGTTTGCAGAGTATGCCGTCCATGTCGGCCACGTTTCCCAAAGAACGGTTCTTTATTTCGGATACGATAGAAAGCAGGGGGACTTCGTAAAGGGTGGCCTTGTACAGATAGTCCGTGATTTCAATGTTCAGGTGCCGGTCCTCGTCCAGATGGATGCTTACCTTCTCCGGCTGGAAGCGGAAGGAGGAGAGCCACTCCCAATAGACCCTCGGCAGGAAACGGCAGTGGCGGGTCATGTATTCCAGCTCTTCGGCAGTAAGTACGGTCTGTGCCAGGCTGTCCACCGCCTCTTGCAGTTCCTTCAGAAACGTGTCCGTATAGGCGGTGTCGTCTCTGTCCTTGAAGCTGAAAGTGCCCATGGCATAGGGAAACAATTTGATGTAGGCATACGAGGTGGTGAATTTGTAAAGGTCTGTATCGAGTATGGTATGAATCATGGCAAAATATTCTTTAGTTATGATGTTCGATTTTGGGGATGAAGATAGTGAAAATTTCTTATTTGACCAGCCTCTATCTGTTAACAACGGCATATTCCTATTAAACCATGTTATAAATAAGGCTGTTATGGGCGGAAATTTTGGAGAATTCGGAGAAGTCCGTATATTTGCAATGTGTTTTTCATAGTATTAGATTTAAGGTTAACAAAAGATTGGCTGTCTGGGATAGATAGCCTTTTTTTATGCCTTCACTTTTCCTTCTCCGTAGAGGTGGCGTGTAGTGCAGAGCGCCAAAGTTCCATAGACCAATACTTGTATCCACATCGTCAGCATCTGCGGCCATACGTCGGCCAGCGTTCCACCCATTGAATTCAGTTTTACAAAAGCAAGTACGGCAGGACCTGCCGGAAACAGATAGTGGGCTGTCTGCCAATACCACGGCATCAGCTCCAGCGGATAGGACACGCCCGAAAGGAAGATATAGCCCACAGAGAAGAAGGCTATCATCAGCAACGGCGCTTCGGAGTCTGTAAACCAGCGGGAGACGGCCAGGGCAAGGAAACTCGTGCCCAGCAGGAAGGGTATCATCATTGTGACGATGTCTCCTCCGCTGCCGATGTGTGGGATGCTGAACAGGTGCGGCAACAGTCCCAGCAGGAATAGGGAAAACACCACGTAGAGCATGAAGTATACGAAGGTCCTGCCTCCGACAATCCGTAATGTATCCTTCAATGAGTCGGCACGCATCAGCCGTATTCCTTTTCTTCGGGCTTCCGCTTCCTCGCCCGTCAGCATGGCAATCATCATCAGCATCGTCTGGAAGATGATGACAATTAGGACGGCGGGAATCAGATAGGAACCGTAGCCCTCTGTATAGTTGTAGAGCGCCGTGCCGGACACGCTGACGGGAGCGGACGAAGCCACTGCCAGCAGTCCTTGCGGAGGTAGGAATACGGTGCCCTCCATGCGGTGGGCATCGTTCACGGCAAGCATGACGCGCGCACTGGATTCTTGCAGTCCTTTGAAGTTGAGGAAAGCGTCCGTGGCGGCATAGAGTACGAAGACCGAAGTCTCGCCCCGTGCCACACGTGCCTCGAAGTCGGCAGGCAGGTAAAGGATGCCTGCCACGTCGCCCTGCTTCATCCATTGGCGGGCTTCGAGGATGTTGGGTGTCTGGCCGTAGACGGCGGTCTGGGGAGTGGCGTCGAGCAGTCGGATGTATTCGCGGCTGAGGGCGGAGTGGGAGAGGTCTACCACTGCGACGGGAGCCTTGCGCACCAGGTTGGGGGCGTACATGTAGTTGTAGAGCAGTCCGTAGAGGAAGATACCGCCTGCCAGCACGAGCAGGATGGCGGGATTGGTGGCGATGGCATGCCACTCGTGGCGGATGACGGAAGCTGTTGACAATGCGGTAGGTGGGCAAGGTGATGGGGAGGCGGGGATTGCTTCTTCCCTCGTTTCCTTTTTTATCCACCATTTCAGCAACGGCAGTATCAGTAGTGCTGCCAGCAAGAAGATGAAGAGTGTGGCTACCGACTGCCAGAAGTAGGCAAAACCTGCATCGAAGTAAATCATGGCTTGCGCCGCCTCCGTGAAGTGCCGCACGGGGAAGAGGTAGGAGGCCGCATGCACGGGCGCATACATGGCTGTAACGGGAAACGTGACTCCGGACAGCGTAGCCCCCAACGACCCCACCATGGATACTACACTGATGATATAGGCAATCTTGGGAAAGACAGAATAGATAAAGACCGCCAATGCCTGGGTAGCGATGATGAAGAGCACGGTCACTGCATTCATCAGCCACAGACTGCCAGCGAAGGGGATATGTAGCGGGCCGAACAGTACATAGTTTGCCAGGATACCGATGGACGAGAAGATGAGGGTATAGGGCAGCAGTTTCCCTGCTACGGCAGTGAGGATATTGCCTCGTGCCATCTCCAGCCATTCGCCGGCGCTGCCGAATTTCAGTTCGCTGCCTATGGAGTAGACGGTGGTGAGCAGGATGAGTATCTGGAACAGTACGAAAAAGAAAGGCTGGCTCAGGTAGATGGAGTAGTCCATGTCCGGGTTGTAGAGGGGATGGGTACTGGCTTCTACGGGGAGCAGAAAGGTCTGTATCTGTTCTCCGCTGACTCCCAGAGCTTCGGCCTGCATCACGATGGGCGAGAGCGCCACGGGGGCAAGCGTATTCTCGAACGCTGCCATCAGCTCGCTGCCTACCGAAAGAAGGGCATAGTGGTAATAATAGGTGAGCGTTGCGCCAGTTCCCGTCACCGCCTTCTGTTCGAAGCGGGGCGGGATGACGAGGTAGCCGTATATGTCCTTCCGTTGCAATGCCCGGCGGGCGTCGGCTTCGTCGGTGAAGTGCTCCGTCACACGGAAGGTGGGGGCGGCAGAGATGCGCCGGGAGATATTGCGCGAAGTGGCAGTGTTGTCCAGGTCGACGATACCCACGGGAATGTTCTCCATCTGTCCGTTTCCAAAGATGGTGGCCATGAAGAACAGACAGAACAAGGGTAGCACGACACAGACGCCGAGGTATAGACGGCGGGAGGTCATGCGGTGCCATTCGCGACGGATAACCATGCGGAGCGATTTCATTGCGCAGCCAAATTCTTTATCTTTCATTTTTTATTCTTCATTTTTAAAAGTACGGACATTCCCGGTCTCAATCCCTCTACCTGCTGTGTGGGACGTGCGTGTATCTCGAACGTCTGCATGTCATAGCTGCCCGTCTGTTTGGTGGATTTCCAGGTGGCGAAGCTGCCCAGCGGACTGATGTAGTAGATGCGGAATTCAATGTCCTTGCCGTCGATGGCGGGGACATCGGCGCGGAAAGTGCCTCCCATCTTGAACTGAGGCATCAGGTCCTCGCGTATGTTCAGTACCACGTGTGCATCGTCCATCACGACAAGGCTCATGATGGGAGTACCGGGGGCCACCAGCTCTCCGCGTTTGGGGAAGATGGTGGCTATCTGGCCATCTTCGGGAGCAGTCAGGCGGGAGTCGACGAGGAGGGAGGAGACTTCATCGACAGTGCTTCGCGCCGCTTCCACCAGGCTGCGGGCCGAGGCGCGGTCCTCGCTCTGCGCTCCGTCCACGGCCATCTGGTATTGCTCGTAGGCGGCACGTTCGGCGGCTTGGGCGGCTTTGTACATGGCTTCCACCTCGTCACGCCGCTGGGAGGTGACGACACTGTCCTTATAAAGCGTTACAATGCGTTGGTAAGTGGTCTTGGCGAGGGCAAGGTCGCTCTGCGTCTTGTTCCAGAGTTGCCGGGCGGTGGCCACAATCTGGCGGCGGGTACCGGCGTCTATCTTCTTGTTCTGCTCCTGGGCCACCTGCTCCAGGGCATTCACCTGGCGGTATTTGGCTTCGATGGTGGGGCTGTTGATGACGACAAGCGTATCGCCTACCTTCACCCAGTCGCCCTCTTGTACGAGGAAGGAGTCCACACGTCCGGGCAGCTTTCCGCTGATACGTATTTCCGTTGCTTCCACTTGTCCTTGCAGGACCAGGGGCTGCCGGTTCATGAGTAACATGCCGGCAAGCGAAATGATGACCGTTGCGGCCAGGATAATGACGAATGCAATGCTGATGCTTTTATTATTGATTTTCATAAAGGGTAGGTTTTAATAAGTTGTCTCGAAATATTTCTCGAACCGTTCCGGCGTTCCGCAGATAGCCAGCAGGTTCATCAGTGCCACATCATATTCGTAGTAGGCTGCCAGACGCGCCACGCGGACGGTTGCCAGCATCGTTTCCGCATCTACGACCTCGGTACTGGTTGCCATGCCTTCGGTAAAGGATTTCTTGCGGATTCGCACCAGCTCTTCGCTTAGCTCGATGGTGGTATTTAAGGCGCGTACGTTGTCTTGTGCCTTTTGCAGTTGGGTGTAGAGCTTGTCGATGCCTACGCTCAGGTCTTCTTTGGCTTTTTCTTGTCCCAGGGCAAGGGTCTGTTGGGCTATCTTCGACTGGCGGATGCGCTTCTCACGTGCCAGTCCGTCGAAGAGGTTCCAAGTGAATCCCACGCCTACGATGGTGCGAGGGAGAAGATTGCTTTGTATGCCGTGGGCATAGAGGGTCTGCTTGCCGAATACGGCGATGTCCGGCAGGTAGCCGCTCTGGTCGATGCGGAGCTGCTGGCGGGCAATCTGTGACTGCAGTTGCAGTTGGTTCACGGTGTAGTTCTCCACCCGCATGGCTTGCAGGAACTCCTCTTTGGCGGGCAGTTGGTCGTTGATGAAAAGCTCCGAAGTAGGATGGATGCTGCATGTGTCTTGCAGGTTGAGCAGGGTGCGCAGGGCACTTTGCACGACGGAGGCCTCCTTCCGGGCAGCCTCCAGTGAACGGGCAGCTTCATCCATATTCACTTGGGCAAAGAGCCGGCCTGCCTTGTCTATCATGCCGGCAGCTTCCAGTTTAAGGGCATTCTGGTAATGGCGTTGCAGGCTGTTGTAAGTCTCCTGCCGCACGCGTACCACTTCTTGCGCAAGTTTCAGCCCGAAGTAGCTTTCTGCCAGCAGGGTGCGTTGCGTGGCATCGGTCTGTCCCCGGTTTTCGCGGGCGATGTCTATCATGGTGTTGCCTATCTTCGAGGCCCGGATGCGCTTGCCGCCGGAGAATACGACCCATTCGGCGGTCAGGCCGACGGAAGTCAGGTTGCGTGGAGCCAGTGGAAAAGCGAGGGTATGGGAGCCTATCTGGTCGAGTATGCTGCTGATGAATTGGTCGTCCGGCACGATGTTGTGCACAAAGTCCTTTGCCGGGTCGGTGAACTGGGAAAGGGGCTGTTTTACCTCTATCTTTTCGGAAAGATGCACGAACGTACCGGCACCTTGCAGGGAGGGGTACCAGAGGGCATTCAGTTTGTCACGTTCCGCACGGGCGGCTTCAATTCCCTTGTCGGCTATTTTCAGGCTGCGGTTGCTGTTTTGCATCTGCCTTAGGGCATCACCGAAGCTAAGGGGAAGGGAGGTTTGTGCGGCCACTCCACCGATGGCAAGCAGTACGCAGGCAGCAGCCGGAAAGAATCTCCGGCATAATAGATTATTCATAAGTTCGTTCGGTTTAGGGGTTCTTGTTTCTCTAAACAAGAGGAGGTGGGAATTGTTCAGTAGTCATCTTTTTGAATAGAACGTTACAAATATAACGAATAGTTTCCGAAGATATGGCTTATGAATGGGAGAGATATTCGGATTTGCACTATCTTTGCATTCGCTAAAATGGAATTTATGGAGAAACTTCATCCGATTATGTTTGCCGGGACGGGCAGTGATGTGGGGAAGAGCATCATTGCTGCTGCCTTCTGCCGCATCTTCAAGCAGGACGGCTATCAGCCCGCACCGTTCAAGGCACAAAATATGGCGCTCAATTCATTTGCCACTCCCGAAGGGCTGGAGATAGGCCGTGCCCAGGCTGTGCAAGCAGAAGCCGCCGGAGTGCCTTGCCACACGGACATGAATCCGCTACTGCTGAAACCACAGTCGGACCATACCTCGCAGGTTGTCCTTAACGGGCGTCCTATCGGCAACCGCAATGCTTATGAGTATTTCCGCAAGGAAGGACGCGACGAGCTGCGCCGGGAGGTTTGTGCTGCCTACGACCGCCTTGCCGCCCGCTATAATCCCGTCGTGCTGGAAGGCGCGGGAAGCATCTCCGAAATCAATCTGCGGGATACCGACCTTGTCAATCTGCCGATGGCCCTGCATGCCGGAGCCGATGTAATTCTTGTGGGCGACATTGACCGTGGTGGTGTGTTTGCCAGCGTCTACGGTTCGCTGATGCTGCTTCGTCCCCATGAGCGGGAACGCATTAAAGGAATTCTTATCAACAAGTTCCGGGGGGATATACGTCTCTTCGAGTCGGGCATTACGATGCTGGAGGAACTTTGCGGCATTCCCGTTGTCGGGGTAGTACCTTACTACCGTGACATTTATATCGAAGAAGAAGACTCCGTGGCGCTTGCCGCAAAGTCTGTCCGTGCCGAGAAGGGAAAGGTGAACATCGCCGTCATTCTGCTGCGCCACCTCAGTAACTTCACCGATTTCAATGTGCTGGAGCGTGACCCGCGCGTACATCTGTTCTATACCAACAATGTGGATGAGCTGGCAAAGGCCGACGTCATCCTGCTGCCCGGCTCCAAGAGCACGCTTGATGACCTTTACGAATTGCGCCGTAACGGTGTGGCGGCTGCCATCATCCGTGCCCACCGTGAAGGTGCCACCGTGATGGGTATCTGCGGCGGCTATCAGATGATGGGGCAGGAGGTGCTCGACCCTGAGCATGTAGAGGGGGACATCGAACGCCTGCCTGGACTGGGGCTGTTGCCCATCAGTACCCGCATGTCGGGAGAGAAGGTGACCCGTCAGGTGAAGTTCGGTCTGTGCAATCCCCATTCTCCATCTTCCACTCTCCGTTCTCCATTAATGCAGGGCTATGAAATCCATATGGGAGTGACCACCCCCGTGGAAGGCGCCCCCGATTCTCCCCTGAATCTTTTGGAGAACGGCTCTACCGACGGATACTACGTGGACTCCACCTGCATGGGGACTTATATTCATGGCATTCTCGACAATCCGGAATTCATAGATTTCCTGCTTGCGCCTTTTGCAGACAAACTGTCCGGGAATGCCGGCGCTTTCGATTACCATACATTCAAAGAAGAACAATACGATAGGCTTGCCGAGCACGTGCGCCGCCACGTCAACCTGCCGCTTATCTACCAAATATTGACAAAGAACCATGATTGAAGGACACGGAGACGATTCCTATAAATACAGCCGTCCCATTACGGCAAACTTCAGCTCGAATGTTTACAGCAGGGTAGACCTCTCTGCCTTGAAGGCGCATCTGTGTACCCGGATTGACGGCATCGGCAACTATCCCGAACCGGAGCCTTACACGCTTGAGGCCTGCCTTGCCCGCTGCCACCGTCTTCCTGCCGAGGCAGTGTGCGTGACGAACGGAGCTACCGAAGCCATCTATCTTACCGCACAGACTTTCCGCGGGACAAACACCGCCATTGTGCAGCCCACTTTCAGTGAATATGCCGATGCTTGCCGCATGCACGGCCATCGGGTCACTTCCCTCTATCGGCTTCCTGCGGAGAGCGAGGGGTATCGCTTGCCGGAAGAGGTGCGCATGCTGTGGCTGTGCAATCCCAATAACCCTACCGGAACGGTCGTGGAGAAGGAATATCTGGCAACGCTTATCAGTCATAATCCGCAGGTATGTTTCGTCATCGACCAGTCTTACGAGTTTTTCACCTTGCGTCCGCTTTTCTCTGCTGCCGAGGCGGCAGAGTTTCCCAACGTCTTGCTGCTGCACTCCATGACCAAGCGTTATGCCGTTCCCGGTCTGCGACTGGGATATGTCACCGGCGCCCCCCACCTGCTGCACCGTCTGCGTACCAACCGTATGCCCTGGTCGGTCAACCAGCTTGCCATTGAGGCAGGGCTCCATCTGCTGGAACATGATGTTCCCAATCCGCTGGATGTGGCGTCTTACTTGCAAGAGGCTGCCCGCCTGCGCAGTGCGCTCGAGGCATTGGGAGGACTGGAGGTATGGGCCACCGAAACCCATTTCATGCTGGTGTGCCTCCGTATGGGTAGGGCTTCCGCTTTGAAAGACTATCTGGCAGGGGAGCATGGTATCTTGATTCGGGACGCCTCCAACTTCGACGGACTGAATGAGCATTTCTTCCGTATAGCCGCCCAGAGCCGGGAGGAGAATGACAGGCTTGTAAAAGCAATAGGACAATGGCTTGAGGAGGAATAACCGATGGAAGAAGATGTACTTATACTTTTGGGTGTCGCCTTCAACTTGAACCTGCCGCTTCTCACTGCCTGGCTGCTCGACCATTGGCTGGGCGACCCGGCGTGGCTGCCCCATCCGGTTGTGGCTTTCGGCAAAGCCATTTCTTTCTGTGAGCACCGGTTGAACCGGGGCGATTCGTGTTTCCTAAAAGGTGCGTTTGTGGCGGTGTCTCTTGTCTTGGGGGTATATGTCATTACGCTTTTGTTGCTCCGCTTGGCGGCACTCTTTTCTCCGGGCATGCTTCTGACGGTGCAAATATTGCTGATATTCTATTGCTTGGCGGGCACTACACTGGTCCGTGAAGTGCGCATGGTATTCAAGGCGGTGGACCGTTCCTTGGAGGAAGGGAGGATGCAAGTGGCACGTATCGTAGGGCGTGATACGTCTGCACTCTCGGCGCAGGAGGTGAGAACCGCGGCATTGGAGACTTTGGCAGAGAATTTGAGTGACGGGGTAGTTGCCCCCTTGTTCTGGTATCTGCTGTTGGGAGTTCCGGGCATGCTTGCCTATAAGATGGTGAACACGCTGGATTCCATGGTCGGCTACAAGAACGAGCGCTATCGTCGGTTCGGCTGTTTCGCCGCCCGTCTGGATGATGTTGCCAATTATATTCCTGCTCGTCTGACAGCCTTTCTGATGGTGCTGGTTTCCGGTCGTCTTTCCTTGTTTGCTTTTGTGGGCAGATATGGCAGCCAGCATGCCAGTCCCAATTCCGGTTATCCGGAAGCCGCCCTTGCCGGTATTCTGGACTGCCGTTTCGGAGGTCCGCACAACTATTTCGGCGAGGAGGTATGGAAACCTTATATCGGTTCTAATGAACGGCCTCTGAAGACGGAAGATATGCGTGTGGCTGTCCGCATCAACCGGCGTGTGGAGTGGTGGATGGTGGTTGCCGTAATAGTGACATCGACCTTGGCTTCCTTTTGTTTTTAAAATGTTGTTATTTTAACTGATTCTTTGTCCGTTCCAAAAAGATATAATATCTTTGCAAGACCGCGTTGCATTAAAAATGTAACTTTTAAAGCAGACAAAGTCTTATAAATGAGGATAAAGCAACTATATATATTCCTTTTCTTTATTTGGTTCGGGAGCACAATAATTGCATCGACAACAGATAAAGCGGATTCTTGGACTAAAGAAAAGGAAAGTATAGTCCATGAGGTCATCTCCACTTTTCACAACAGCCTCGGTTTCGACTATCTGACCCGGGAGGAGTGTGACTCGCTGAATGCCGACGGCCTTTTGTCCCAATTGGATGAATCCCAGCGCTACTACACCTATTTCGAACTGGAAAGAATACTTATAAAATCCTCCCTTTTCCGTGGAGAAATCCGTATGGCCATTGCCCAGAGCGACCAGATGTACTCCAAAGCCCGCGCGCTTGCCTACCCCTTCGGCAATGCCCTGGCGCTGAATGCCATGGGAGAGGTGTACAGCTATACCGGCAGGCTTCGGGAAGCCGGTGCCGCTTACGAAGAGTCTTTGAGACTGCTGGATGGGATGGACGGGGAGGATGTGCATATCCGCATGCTACTGGTGGAACTGATAGATTATAACCTGCGCATACGGAATGTAAACGGTGCCTCGCGTTATCTTGCACGTCTGAACCTCTATCCGGAAGACCGGCTTTCTCCGCTGGAGCTGGCCATGCGTCACATCTCCAATGCTTCCTGCCAATTATTCAAGGGTGACTTGAAAGCTGCCAGCCATTGTCTGGTACAGATAGGCCAGCTTGAAACGCAACTGATTCCGGAGATACGGCAATACCTTCTGATTATAGATGCCCGTTATCTGGTGGCCACCGGAGCGCATGAGGCAGCCTTGACCGCCTACAATGATTTCCTTCAAACCGAATATGCCCGGATAAACCATAACATCTACAAGGAAGCTCTGCTCGAAAAAGCGGATTTACTGGTGAAGATGGGGAACAAGGAAGAAGCCTACGGACAGTACGGCAAGGTCTTTTCGTATATCAAGACTTCGTTCGAGAAGAACTATCCCAAGGAGATAGACCGGCTCTGTACCCGTTTCCAGGCCGACCAACTGGCCTACCAGAACGAACGCGACCGCATTGTATCCATGCGTTTCTATCTGGCAGGCATCATTGTGTCCGTACTGTTTCTGATATTCCTCCTGGTGCTGGGCTGGAAGAAGATATTCCGTTTGAAACGTTCCCAGATACGGCAGGAGGCGATGAAGGAGAAAGCGGTGCAAGCCATACAACGGAAGAATATGTTTCTTTCGAACATGAGCCATGAGGTACGTACGCCGCTGAATGCCATTGTCGGATTCTCGGCGGTACTGACGGATGAGGACGAGTCATTCGATGACGAATCGCGCCGGGAATTCTCCGAAATTATCAAGGTGAATTCCTTTCAGTTGCTGAAACTTATCAATGACATTCTGGATTTCTCGGATTTCGAGAATGACAATATAACCTTCAACATCCGCACGCATGATGCCGTGAAGTTGTGTAATGAGGTCGTGGAGACCGTGATGGCCTCGCGCAAGCTGGAGGTTGAAATGCGTTTTGACACGGATTTGTCCGTCTTGATGCTGGATACGGACGATGCGCGCCTCCGCCAAGTCTTGATAAACCTGCTGGTGAATGCCGCCAAGTTTACGGAACAAGGCTCCATCGTGCTGGAACTGAAGATGGCTGATGCCGGTACGGCACTTTTCTCCGTGACGGATACCGGATGCGGCATTCCACCGGAGAAGCAGCACTTGATTTTTGAACGCTTTGAAAAGCTGAATGATTTTGTGCAGGGAAGCGGACTGGGCCTTTCCATCTGCCAACTGATTGTGAAATATATGAACGGCAAGCTGTGGGTGGACAGTGGGTACACCCGTGGCGCGCGTTTCTGTTTTACGCATCCTTTGAAGTATAATCCCGCATTACACGGAGGAACGGCGCAATGAAACGAATACTGATTCTCATCCATGTTTTGTTTTGCGGATATATCTGTCCGCTGCTGGCAGAAGACACGGGGGCTGCCCGGTATCAGGACAGCATCCTGAAGGTTGCCGATGCCCTGCCGGCCACCCTTGTCCGGCTGACGTATCTCCGTGACATGGCCTACAAGCACCAGTATGCTCCCTATAACATGACTTTTTCCACCCGTCTGTACGAGGAGGCGCGGCGGCAGAAGAACGCTTTCTATGAGAATATGGGCGCTTACTATCTGGCGGCATGTTATGACAAGAAACACGACCCGGACAGTCTGTCGTATTGGGTGGATGTGCTGAAGGATTTTGTCTCCCAGGTAGGCACTTACGATTATTATCTGGAGCAGAAGGCTGCCATCAGCCGCGCCCTGGCTTCCAAGAGACAGATAGAGAAAGCGGTGTATGTGGCTAAGGAGACGTTGGAGGAATCAAAACTCCGCCATAGCAATAATGGGATGATAGCGGCGTATAACAGCTTGGGATGTGCCTACGGAGTGTCCAGCCGCCCGAATGAGGCACTGGACTCTTTCTTGGAGGCTTACCGGAATTTCTCTCCCCAGACAAAGGCCAGCCTGAAGGTGGATATACTGTCGCGTATTGCCCAGGTATACGGCAATGGCGGTAAAGACAGCTTGAAGCTGCCCTATTTGCATGAAATGGACATGACGTTGCAGACGGTTATTTCCAAAGAACCCGAGACAAGGAAGAACTGGAGCAATTTCGAGATTGACTGCGAAGTGAAGTATATCCTGCACTACATGAACCGGAAGAACTTTACAGTGGCGCACGAGCATATCGAGAAAGTAAAAAAACTGCTTGAGCCGCATGTAGATCCCGTCTTCTGGCTGAATGTCCAGTTGATACAGCTTCAATACTATGCCAAGACCGATGAGTATGACAAAAGCATCGCATTGATAGACGAGGTGACCCCTACGGTACTGAACAACTACGTCTCCACCTTTGCCACTTTGATAAACTACAAGGCGAGTACGCAATATGACAAGGGGGACATTGACGGGGCTATTGAGACCCGGCGCTACCTCATACGCAAGCAGGATTCGCTGAACAATGCCTTCTCGGCCAACCAGTTGAAGCAGGTGAAGGAGATTTACCACATTGACGAGCTGTTGTTGGAGAAGCAGAAGATTCAGGACATGAATTACCGTATAGGATTTATACTCCTGGGCGTCTGTCTGCTGCTGATGCTGCTTTTCTATCTGTATACGCGCTATGTCTCCGGAAAGATTGCTGTCGTAGAGAAGAAGACGGCTGAAGCCGCTTTGCAGGCAGAGACGGACAACATCGCGAAGGAACGTCTGAAATCGGAAATCAGCCATGATATACGTACTCCGCTGAATGTGGTGGTGGGCTTTGCCGAATTGCTGACCGGGAAAGAGGAGCTGGATAAAGAGACTAAGAGGGAGTACGGACAGATGATTCAGACCAATGCGGAAAGTCTGCTGAATTATGTCAACAGCATTCTGGAGTTGTCCCGCTTGGAGTCCGGCAAGATTCAGTATGAGGACGAGGAGTGTGACATTATTCAGTTGTGCAGTGAGGTGCTGGATAAAGTGAACGGCCGTGAGGAGAGCACTGTGTCTGTCAGCCTGCAGACCGACCTCAAGGAACAGCTTGCGAGGACAGACCGAAGGTGGTTCGATACATTGCTTGTCAGCATGCTGACTCCGTCAGAGAATGACACTGCCCGTTATGAGGCGATTATCCGCATCAGACGGGACCGCACTAGGTCGGCCCTCTATTTCGACGTGGTCAACGCCCCGTTTGCAAAGGTACATTTTGAGAATAAAACGAGCTTGATTCGCCATGAAATCAATGCCCATTTTATTCATTATTTTGGAGGTATCTACAAGGTGCAAACCGAAGCGGAGGAAGGCCCTACTATTTCGTTCACTATTCCTTGTCGAGATTGATGCGGACGATGCCGCCGTAGGGCGTCAATGCGTCGAAGGCTTCTTCGGCTTTGAGGATTCCGGCATAGAGTTGTGCGCAGATTAATACGCCTCCGTGTGCGAAGATGGCAACGCGTGTATAGGGTTTCTTCTTTAATTCGTCCAAAAACTGGCTGACACGCCGGTATTGCATGGTAAAAGATTCTCCACCGGTAGCTGCCACGTTCATGTAGTCGGCATACCATTCCTGCAGGCGTGGGTCTTCATTCTGCTCGAACGGCTTCATCTCCCAGTCGCCAAAATTGATTTCCATAATCCGTTTGTCCCGTTCTGCATCGGGATAGCCGCAATAGGTGGCGAGGCGCACGCAACGGGTCAGGGGACTGGTGTAGACGTGGTCGAACGGAAGGTATGCCTTCAGGTTTTCTGCTGTCACGGCGGCTTCCGTTTCAAACGTGGGTTTCAGGGGAACATCGGTCTGACCGTAGCACATCCCCGGAGGAACATCTACCGAAGTGTGTCGAATGAGTATTACTTCCATCTTTAATTTTCAGTTGTTAATTTATAATTAGAATAAGGCTTCCCAAGTAGAAGGACAGTTCGCATAGCAGGAAAGTGGCCCCGCAGCAGTCACCCGTATATCCTTGTAGGCGCCGCTTCATCAATCGGTAGAGCAGGAAGAAGGTGAGCAGTGGGAAGAGGGTGGCAATCCACAGCTTTATAGGCAGCAGCAGTACGAAAGGCACCAGGCCACAGAGAAATCCGGCCAGCAACTCGTGCCAGCTCATGCGGTTGTAGACGGTCTTGCTTTTGCTGTCTTCCTCTTTCCGGGCATAGGGCAGGTAGTTGACAATCTGGGAGGCACAGAACTTGGACCAGCAGTCACCGCTGAGCACAAGGATGCAGAGAAGTCCCAGTGGCAGGTGATGAAGTTGGAGCAACAGCAGGAAATAGCATATCAATCCGATGACACCGTAGCTTCCGATGTGGGAATCCTTCATGATGGCAAGTGTCCGTTCGCGGGTGGTGCCGCCGCCAAAGCCGTCGAGGAAGTCCGCCAGCCCGTCTTCGTGCAGGCAACCGGTGACAAGCAGGCGTGCGATGAGGGCAAGAATCCATGCCAATGACACCGGCATAATCTGTCCGGCAAGCCACAGCACTGCTGCCATCACGCCTCCCGTCAGCCAGCCTACAAGCGGCCAATAGGAAACCACATGCTTGAAACACTCTGCCGGTACTTCCTTGATTTTCCAGAAGGGCAGTCGGGTGAGCATTATGAATGCAGCCAAGACATTGTTCATGTTAAAAGTATTTAGTGATGGAGGCATGTGCAAAGTTATCCATTTCATTGAGCATCCGCACGGCCGAGTCGACAATGGGATATGCACAGATGGCCCCTGTTCCTTCTCCCAAACGCAGCCCCAGATTCAGCAGCGGACGGGCATGCAGGGCGTCGAGTACCAGTTTGTGGCCCGACTCGTCTCCGCAGTGTCCGAAGATGGCGTAATCCGTCACTTCCGGGTAGAGCCTGGCGGCGGCAAGCAGGCAGTTGGTCATGATGAATCCGTCAACAAGGATAATCATCCTCAGCTCGGCAGCTTGCAGCATGGCGCCTATGGCCATTACCATTTCCAGTCCACCAAAGTAGCGGATGATGTTCCGGGGAGAGCCGTCGCCTTTGTAATTCTCCATAGACTGTTTCAGCACTTCGTATTTGTGGCGGATGCCCGCGCTGTCGAGTCCGCTACCTGCGCCGACACATTGTTCCAGAGGAATACCGGTGAAGCAGGTCATCCACAAGGAGGATGAAGAGGTGTTTCCGATACCCATTTCACCGAAGCTGAGGACATTGCTGCCTTCTTCATGGCATTGGCGCACCACCTCGGCACCCCGTTCCAGGCACATCTCCATTTCCTCTTCTGTCATGGCTGCCTCGTGCAGATAACTCCGGGTGCTTTTACGTACTTTCATATTGATGATGCCTTTCTCGTAGGGGAGGTCGTAGTCTACTCCTGCATCTACTATTTTCAGGGTAAAGCCGTGCTGCCGGCAGAGGAAATTGACACCTGCCCCTCCATGAAGGAAGTTGCTGATTTGCTGCCAGGTGATTTCCTTTGGAGACAGACTGACACCTTCTTCTACAATGCCGTGGTCGGCGGCGAAGATAATGTTTTGCGGATGTTTCAAGGTGGGGGATAATGTCTGTTGTATGAGTCCGATTTGGAGTGCCAGTTCTTCTAAAATGCCCAATGAGCCTTTGGGTTTGGTCAGGTTGTTGATTTTGTCAATCAATGCGGGACGGATTGAGTCGTCCGGGTGGGTGATATGAAATGTTTTCATCAGTCTGTTGAATTTTAATTGTTTGTTGTTTTATGAATGAGTGTTTTTTACGGTAAGTGGGATGCCGGATACCATCAGTATCACTTCGTCGGCACGGGCGGCTACATATTGGTTCATCCAGCCTTGCATGTCCGTGAACTTTCGTTGCAGTTCGTTCTCGGAAGTTCCTCCCATACCTATTTCATTGGTTACAAAGATGAAGGTTGCGTCTTGTGCCGTGAAGCGGTCGAACTCTGCCTTTACTGCGGCAAGTGCCCGGTCGGTATCTGAATGCAGGTCGAAGAAAAAGTTGGTACACCATAAGGTGATGCAGTCTATCAGGACGACCCGCCCCTCCAGCCGGTGGCGGCTGAGTTCTTTCTCCTCTTCGATGTTTGTCCATTCCGGCCCTCGGCGTTCCTGATGCCGGACTACCCTCTGGCGGAATTCTTCGTCCCAAATGCGTGCTGTGGCAAGATAAACAGGAGTGGGAGAGAGCTCGAGTGCCAGCTTTTCCGCATAGGTGCTTTTGCCGGAACGTGCTCCTCCGGTGATGAGTATGATTCGTTTCATTGGTATTTAGTCTGTATTTTGAAAGAATATCTTTGTTTTCCCGAGCAAAAATAAGAAATATTTGACGAAACGTTTGTTTTTTTAGGAAGGAATTTATTAACTTTGCCACCGTTTTTAAGGCATGACCTTGGAAATGTTTATGCGGCAGTAGCTCAGTTGGTAGAGCATCAGCTTCCCAAGCTGAGGGTCACGAGTTCGAGTCTCGCTTGCCGCTCTTTATAAAAGGCTGAATACTTAGTTATTCAGTCTTTTTCTTTTTTAAGAACATTCATTCTCAGGTATTAATAATTCTTCTAAACTATTTTTTAAGCTGCACTTATATTGTTTTTCCCCTTTTTCTGTTTTTCTTATTGTTTGTTCGCATATGTAATATAGCCGAAATATATATTACATCGTGAATAGTAAATTTGCAAAAATGCAACACTTTAAAAGTTAATAAATATAAAAGAAGTGATAATATATTCTTTATATGTTGCTTTTATTAAAAATTATCCATTTATTTGTCTGACAAATAATACTAATAGGACTAATAATAACACGATTTAATATATGGAAAACTTAAAAATTGATGGGCAGTCGATTACTTTGGTAGACCAAGTGGAAGACAAGTTATTGAATTATTTCAGAAGTCAGGACTTGAAAGTGGGTGATTCTATCCCTAACGAAATTGAGTTGTCGTCAGCGTTGGGGGTAGCTCGTAGTGTTCTTCGGGAAGCTCTTAGCCGTCTGAAAATGATGGGAATGATTGAAAGCCGTACACGTCGTGGAATGATATTAACTGAGCCTTTCATCTTAGGGGGAATGAAGAGAGTGGTTGATCCCCGTATTATGAGCCAGGAATCACTTCTCGATCTTTTGGGATTTAGGGTTGCCTTGGAGATAGGAATCAGTAGTGACATATTTCATAATATTAAAGAGCAGGATATTATGGAACTGGAAGAGATTGTTAATGCAGGCGTTGCATTGGGGAACAACGAATATGCCAATCTCAGCGAATATACTTTCCATTCAAAACTATACGAAATAACGGGGAATAAGACGATTGTACAGTTCCAAAGCATCATTCATCCGGTTATGAACTTTGTAAAAACCAATTTGAGGGAACGGGTGGAAGCTATAAATATAGAACTGGAGAAAAAGGGAAAGATTGTAACTCACACCGATTTATTGAACTTTATCAAGAATAAGGATGAAATGGGCTACAGAAATGCTATCGAGCAACACTTTTATGTCTATAAGAAGCTGATTTATGATAGGGCAGTGTTAGGAGAACAGAATAAGGGTCAATCACAATAAAAATATGACAAATGACACGGATTGTAAATAATTGTGTTGCATTGGTATGCCTTTGTTTGTTTTGGGGGCAAAGCCTAAGAGCTGCAGATGCTTCTCATTCTGAGCAGATAAAGTGGGGCAACGAGAGTGTTTTTAATGAGGAACACAACACTTTGGGACTCTTTTCCGGAGTACTTGGCGGACAAATTGTCTTGGCAGGCGGCACTTCCGACGATTATAGCCGATGGGGAAGAAATGCGGTATGCCTTTCTGAAAATGCCGGATTCGCTTTGTATGAAGATGTGTTGTCCAAGCCGTTGGCTTATGGCGCTTCCATAACACTCTCTGACGGTATCTTGTGTATTGGAGGGCGTGATTCTTCCCAATGCTACGAAGATGTATTTTTTGTCACAATGCAGCAGGGCAAACTGAATGTTTCGGAAGATTGGCCGCCACTTCCTTTTCCGTTGTCTAACGCGGCAGGAGCACTACTGGACAATAAGGTATATTTGTTTGGAGGCAGGAAGTCGGTAAGTCCGTCCAGGTTATCGGATTCTTTTTTTGTGCTGGACTTGTCGAACAAGTCCAGAGGATGGAAAGAACTACCGGGCTATCCGGGATGCGTCCGGGAAGATGCAATTCTCGTGGTACAGAACAACGGCGTTTCCCCTTGTCTGTATTTATTAGGTGGACAGACGGAAACGGAAGAAGGGTTGTCTTCTTGCTTGACTGATGGATATGTCTATAACCCCCAATTGGGTAAATGGAGTTCATTAGGTTCGGATTTTCCGAAAGGAATATGTGCTGCTGTCGCCAGCGGAGCCAACCATATACTTCTTTTTCAGAAAGAGCCGGAAGATACACAGCATCTTAAAAAAGAGAATACTTTATGGAAATATCATACAATTACGCAGACTCTTGTCAAGTCTGAATGTATTCCAGGTACCTATGACACCATGCAAGTCTTGCAAAGAAACCGTTCCTTCGTTATACTCGGTAGCAATGCCAGTTCCGGAACGAATAGACTGTACAGCCTTCAAGGGGATATTGTTCCTTTGGAAAAGGGGTTGGGACTTGTCAATATCCTTGTGATTATCGGTTATTTTGCCGTATTGGCCGGAATTGGAATTTACTTTTCACGGCGCCAGAAAAGTACGAATGACTATTTCAAGGGTGGAGGACGCATTCCGTGGTGGGCTGCCGGGCTGAGTCTTTTCGGAACCGCGTTGAGTGCCATCACCTTCATGGCTATACCCTCCAAGGCATATGCCACGAACTGGAGTTATGTGTTGTTCAATACCGGTATTGTGTTTGTTGCCCCCGTTATTGTTTATGTCTTTATTCCTTTTTTCCGGAAATTGAATATAACGACTGCCTATGAGTATCTGGAGATACGTTTCAATGTCTTTATCCGGATTATTTGCAGTCTGGCCTTTATTATTTTCCAGGTAGGGCGTATGGGCGTTGTGCTTTTTCTGCCCTCCATTGCTTTGAATGTGGTGACTGGATTGGATATATTCCTATGTATCGGTATTATGGGAGTCTGTAGTATTCTATATACAATGATAGGGGGAATAGAGGCGGTTGTATGGACAGATGCCATTCAAGTAATTATACTGTTGGGAGGAGCGATATTTGCAGTGATATACATCTCGTGTTCTCTTCCCGGCGGATGGGGTGAAACGATTGATATTGCCGTGGCAAACGGTAAGTTCGATTTGGGAGCGACGAACTTTGACTTGAAGGATGCTACGATGTGGACCGTCATTATTGCCGCATGTTTTACCCATCTTACCACCTATGGGACGGACCAAAGTATGGTGCAGCGCTATCTCACTACCTCTTCGATGAAAGAGGCACGGAAGAGTGTATGGACCAATGCGATATTGACTGTTCCCGCCACACTGATTTTCTTCTTTATAGGCACTGCGCTTTATGCCTATTACAAAGTGTATCCTGAGAATCTGAGTATCAGTATTCCTAACGGCGATGCCATTTTTCCGTGGTATATTTTTACCCAATTGCCGGTCGGTATTGTAGGGCTGCTTATTTCGGGCATCTTCGCAGCGGCAATGTCCACTTTGAGCGGCAGTATGAATTCGGCAGCCACAGCTTATATAGTAGACATTTATTCACGTTTCTTTCATAAGGGAGAGGGGGGCAATGAATTGCGTGCGGCACGTATGGCAACTTGTGTGATAGGAATCATTAGTCTATCTTTTGCTTTTCTTATGGCAACATGGAATATCGCTTCATTGTGGGACGAATTCAACAAGATACTCGGGCTCATATTGGGTAGTATGGGAGGACTGTTCATGTTGGGCATGCTTACCAAACGCGCCAATTCCGGAGGAGCAATCATTGGTATAGTTGCAAGTATCATCGTGCAATTGTTTGTTGCCAGATTCCAGACGTTCCATTTGCTTTTGTACACGGCGTCCGGCTTTATCTCATGTTTTGTCATAGGCTATCTGGCGAGCTTGTTCTTTAAGAAAAAATAGGTTTGAACCTATCATTAATTATAATATAATTTTATTTATGAACAAACGACTTTTAACAGGATTAATCGCTGCACCATTTACGCCAATGCACGAAGATGGTTCCTTAAATTTGCAGGTGATCGGGCCGTATGCAGAGTTTCTGATGCAAAAGAAATGTGTGACGGGAGTGTTTATTTGTGGCACGACGGGAGAATCCGTTTCTCTGACAACAGAAGAACGAAAGGCTGTTGCGGAAAAATGGATGGAGGCAGTCAAGGGAAAACTGAAAGTGATAGTGCATGTAGGTGGCATGTCGCAGGTTCAGTGTGCCGAGCTGGCAGCCCATGCGCAAGCTATTGGAGCTGATATGATAGCAGCCATGGCGCCCTGCTTTTTCAAGCCCGGTTCTGTGGAAGAGCTGATAGGTTTTTTCAAGCCGATAGCTGCATCGGCTTCCCGCTTGCCGTTTTATTACTATAACATGCCGTCCATAACCGGGGTTTCCTTGCCGGTACACAAGTTCCTTATAGAGGGCAAGAAGCAAATTCCCAATCTGGTGGGAGTCAAGTTTACTCATAACAACCTGATGGAGATGCAGCAGTGCATTCATGCGGACGGTGGGGCGTTCGAAGTCTTGCATGGTTTTGATGAGATACTGATTACCGGATTGTCGGTTGGAGCCAAGGCTGCCGTAGGCAGTACCTACAACTATGTTCCGGGTATATACAAAGCTGTGATGGAAGCCATGGAAAAGGGAGACCTTGAAACAGCCCGTGAAATGCAATGGAAATCTGTTGAAATCATTGATGTGCTGATAAAGCATGGGGGAGGAGTCAGAGCCGGTAAGATATTCATGAAACTGGCAGGAATAGACTGTGGACCATGTCGATTGCCGATAGCTCCTTGTTCTGAAGAAGAGCTGGAGGAGACAAGAAACGAATTGAAAAATACGGAATTCTTCAAATACATTAATTAACTAAAAACGATTGCCTATGGAGATATTGCAACAATACATCCAATGAAAAAACTCATTGGCCAACTTAAGTTTGACCCCCGAAAAGGGAGGGGAAACGAGTATTGGCACTTCCCGTTTCCCCTTAAATAAATTACTGAAACAATTTATTATTAAAATCGTAACAAAGATGAGAAAAATATTTCATTTTCACCTCATAACTTTTCTACTATTTTGCCCATTTTTGCTTTGGGCACAAGAATTTAACCTATCAGGTGTAGTAGTGGACAATACTGGTGAAACTCTTCCAGGAGTTTCCATCGCTGTGAAGGGTACGACTCGAGGAGTTATTACGGATATGAATGGCGCTTTCCAGCTGAAAGTAAGCAAGGGGGAAACTCTTGTATTTTCCTATGTGGGCTATGATGAACAGCAAATCCTGATTACTAATCAAAAGATTCTTAACATCCGGATGGAACCGACCACCATGGGGCTGGATGAAGTGGTGGTTGTAGGTTATGGTACCCAATCCAAGCGTACCGTAACATCCGCCATCAGCAAGGTGGATGGAGAAACATTGAAGGCAACTCCTATCAATACTGTGGGAGAAGGGCTGAAGGGTAAAATTGCGGGTGTACGCGTGTACAATGAGAACAATACTCCGGGTGCAGAGGCTACGTTCTTGATTCGTGGTGGTTCATCTATCAGTCAGAGTAATTCTCCTCTTATATTAGTTGATGGCGTAGAGCGCAGTACAGCGGGTATCAATCCCAATGACATCGAATCTATCGAAGTCTTGAAGGATGCCGCTTCTTCTGCTATTTATGGTTCGCGTGCATCGAATGGAGTTGTCCTGATTACGACAAGAAAAGGAAAAAGCGGTGCTCCTCGAGTGACGTTTGAGGCTTCCTTTGCAAACGAGAATGTGGAGCGGATGATTGAGTATCTGGATGCTACCCAAGCTGTTACTATCATGCGCGATCGTTGGGCTTCCGGACCCAGTCCGGAAAAGTTATACCTTGACGGATATGCTTATAGTTCCGGCAATACGGATGCTTCCAAGTTTTCTACCCGTTACCTGAGGGATGGAGAGAGTATTCCGGCAGGATGGAAGTCTGTGGCTGATCCGTTGGATCCCAGTAAGACTTTGATTTTTGAAGATAATGATTGGGCCAGTACTTGTTTCAAGAATGCTCTTTGGCAAAATTATTATGTGGGGATAGAAGGAGGTACGGAGAAATTGAGCTATGTGGGCAGTATTGGCTATATGAAAGATTCCGGTGTAGGTGTAGGCACGGCATTCGACCGTTTTAACGCCCGTACTAATGTAACTGCCAAAATCAGAGAGAACCTGACTTTCAGTAGCAACATAGATTACAGCCAGACGAATAGCGAAGAGTATGCCAGTCAGTATCAGGTGATTTCCCGTGGACTGATGACCCCGGCTGTTCAACGTAAATATTGGGTGTCTGACAATGAATGGTACGGAACCCCGACGCCAGGTCCAAACTCTTCGTCTCCGAATCCGAGCTTCTACTCGTATTTTAATGATAACAATCAGCGTACGAACCGTTTGGGGTTAGTCGGCTCTCTTGATTGGGAAGTTTTGAAAGGATGGCATGCTGTGGGCACCGCTTCTTTGTTTACGCAAAACAGCCATGGAGATACATTCATGCGTGCCAACCCGATGAATGGAACGCGGAAGGCGACTACCAACATGACGGATGAGCAACGGAAGAAACTGGAATTCTACACCAGCTATACAAGAACGTTTGCCGATAAACACAGCATCAGTGCGATGGTAGGATATTCCTATCAGCAATATTTGTACAAGTATGTGTATGCTGCCACTACCGGACACAGCTCCGACAAGATACCGACATTGAACGGAGGTTCTGTTTATTCCGATGCAACGTCGACCAAGCAGGAAGATGTGAATATCGGTTATTTCGGCCGATTGAACTATGATTATCTGAAAAGATATATGTTGACTGCTACTTTCCGTGAGGACGGCTCTTCCCGTTTTGCCAAAGGCAACCAATGGGGATTCTTCCCCGGATTGTCTGTCGGATGGGTTATGAGTGATGAGCCTTTTATGCAGAATATCGGTTTTATAAGTAATTTGAAGTGGCGTGGCAGTTATGGGCAGACCGGTAACAACTCCATCGGCTATTACGATGCATTAGGATTGTATGCCATTACCACCAGTTACGATCAAAGTGCTGCGACCGTTTCTTCGGCCATGCCTAACAAGGCTCTTGAATGGGAGACTTCCACACAATTGGATTTAGGTTTTGATTTAGGCTTGTTCAAGAACCGCATCATATTGGGTATAGACTATTTCAATAAGATTACGGATAACCTAATTACTTCCAAAGTATTGCCCAATACGTCGGGATACGGTTCCATCCTTACCAATCTTGGAAAAGTACGTTTCCGTGGTTTCGATGCTGAAATAACAACACGTAACATTGTCAAGAAGGATTTCACGTGGGAATCTAAATTCACCATTACTTACGTAAAGAACAAGGTGCTTAAACTGCCCGAAAACGGACGGGACAAGAACCGCCAGGGAGGATACTCTGTAAAAATGCAGGATGGCACGACCAAAGAATTCGGAGGTGTTGCCGAGGGTGAACCGTTGGGGCGTTTCTATGGATATAAGAAAGACTTTATCATTACAACTCCCGAGCAGGCTGCCAATGCCCGTTATGACACCTCATCCAAAGGTTGGGACTGGACCACGAAACAGAAACTGGGTGTCGGAAAAAAGACTATCGGAGACTATGAGTGGAAAGACCTGAACGGAGACAATATCATCAACAGCAATGATATGTTCCTGCTGGGAAATACGATTCCCCATACCACCGGAGGTTTGAACAATACTTTCACCTACAAGGGCTTCACTTTGAATGTCTATCTTGATTTTGCTTTGGGGCACTCCATTTCCAATGGTTATCTGCAACGCCAGATGTGTAATTTCATGAATGGAAACACCAGCCTGCCTGCTGAAATCCTAAAATGCTGGAATGTGGGGGATGACCCGAGTAAGGCCAAGTATGCCCGTTTCTCAGGCAATGACTCCGATGAGTTGAATAAGAATTTCCGGGACAACTCCGATGTTTTCACCCAGAAAGCCGATTATCTCTGTATCCGTGAAATCTCTCTGCAATATGCTCTGCCTCAGGCATTGCTGGCAAAGATTGGTCTGAAAGGGCTGGTATTGACCCTGGCCGGAAACAATCTGCATTATTTTACGGAAGTAATAGGTCTTTCTCCCGAAGTAGGTGCATCAAGTACCTATTCCGGTAGTTTCAACACCTATCCGCCTATCCGTAAGTTCTCTATCGGATGTAAAGTTACTTTGTGATAAAAGAAGTTTAATACGAAAAATAAGAATTATGAAAATAAAAATATTATCCGGCATTCTTCTTATAAGTGGGGTCTCGTTTTTTACATCATGTCATGGAGACCTGAATGTGATACAGCCCAGCCAGTTCACCAGCCTATCCATGTGGACAGAGGAGAGCGATGCTACGAGTGCGGTAAATGGAGCATATACTCAATTCCGTTCCGCCTTTTCCGATTTGCTCAACATCTATGGAGAGATGCGCTCAAACTGGTATGAGAGTGGGGCGGTAAATGATGCGTTTTTTAATAGAGTGGGTACAAACGTATTGCTGAGCGGTGATGCAGGTACAAATTGGAGTAGCATATATACTACCATTAATAGTGCAAATTTGATTCTGAAGCATACTCCGGAAATCTCTTTCACCAATGAAGCTACACGTAATGAGGTGATGGCCAATGCCTATTTCCTACGGGCATATTGCTACTTTACGCTGGTGCGGGTATTCGGTGACTGTCCGTTACTGACTTCCGGCTTTGAGTCAGAAAAGCAGGAGGACATGTATCCCAGCCGTACGGCGGCCTCTGAAGTATATGCTCAGGTCGAAACCGATATAGAAGAAGCTTTAAGGTTGATGCCCGCTTCTTCCAAGCTTCTCCATAAGGCATCTCCGGCAGCCATCAACATGTTGCGTACTGAATATTACTTATGGAAGGCAAAGCGTCTGGGAGGAGGGAATGCGGCTCTGAGTACGGCGCAGTCTTCTGTTGATGCGGTATTGAAAGCCGGATATGCACTTCTTCCCACGTTTGCCGATATTTTCAATTTAAACAACGAAGCCAATTCTGAGCTTATCTGGACATTGCCCTATATCGTCAATGAAAATGTGACTCCGGGAACATCCCCCAACTTTTTCGCCTATTATCTGGCACCTAACGGTGACAGAACCCGGCTGAGGGAAGCCGGATATACCGAGGATGAGGTTCCTGCCGGTTCCCATGCCCAGTATGTTGTGCCCACGCAAGCCTATTGCGATTTCCTGGCTGAGGATGCACGTGACACGCGTACGGATGTTTCAGTACGGGTATTCGAGGATAAGTTCCTGACGGAAGAAGTACAGATTAAAAGGATGGTTGTGAAGTTCAAAGGCTCCTTTGCCAATGATACGCGTAGTTTTGACAGTGATGTCCCCGTCTATCGTTTGGCCGAAGCCTATCTTTTGAAAGCTGAAGTGGAAAATGCCTTGGGAAATACGGATGCCGCTTTGCAGAATCTGAATGTAGTGGCCAAGCGTGCTTATGGGGTAGACAACTACTACACGGCAAGGACTCAGGATGCCATAGACAATGCCATTATCAGCGAAATACTGAAAGAGTTTGTCGCAGAATCAAAAGCATGGTGGGCATACCTTCGCTTTAATAAGGAATTCGAGCTTATTGAGACCTTGAAGGGGCGTGAAGGGGAGAAGAATGTTACCTTGTGGCCTATTGCTCCTGCTTGTCTCAATACTAATCCGAATATAACACAAACGGAAGGTTACAAATAAATATTGGGATGATATGAGATATAAGACTATACTTTTACTGGTCTTGTCTGCTTGGGGCATCATGGCATGCCAAAATTATACGGATAAGATAGCGGTGGAGATTCGGCAACCGGTATATCCGGTGTTGACATTGAAGGAGCATAATCCGGTATTGTGTCTGCGTCTGATTAGGAACAGCGGCGTGGCATATCAGTTGGAAAAGATAAATTTCACTTTGGATGGAACTGTCCGTTCCGGTGATGTCGTTTCCGCTTCGCTGTTCTTGGATGAGAATTGTGGGCAGGTTTGTGCAAGTGCCAAACCGGTGAACAAACAATTGAGTTTTAAGGTAGGCCGGCAGATAGAGGAAGATACACTGACATGCTGGGTGACACTCCGACTGAGGGATGATGCGGCGCAGGCTACAAGCAAGATTGAAATCTCATGCAGCAGTGTCCAGACAGACTTGGGGCTGGTGGGCATCCGCCAGTTGCCCGCAGTAAAGCCGCTCCGTATAGGAGTGGCCCTGCGGCAGCCGGGTCAGGACGGGGTACACACTTCTCGCATTCCCGGATTGGTGACTTCGACGAAAGGTACCTTGTTGGCCTTGTATGATGCACGCAATGAAAGAGATGACGATTTGCAGGGCGACATTGATATTGCCATCAATCGCAGTGAAGATGGAGGGCGGACTTGGCAACCCATGCAGACTGTTCTGGATATGAAAGAATGGGGCGGGCTACCTCAGAAATATAATGGAGTGAGTGATGGTTGCATCTTGTCGGATGATTTCACCGGAGACCTCTATGTCATAGGGTTATGGATGCACGGAGTCTTGGACCCCAAGACGGGCAAATGGATAGAGAATCTTACCGATACCTCGACCGTATGGAATCACCAGTGGCGTGCGCACGGTTCTCAGCCGGGATATGGTGTCAAACAAAGTTCTCAATTCCTGATTAGTAAGAGTACCGACGACGGACTTACCTGGAGTGAGCCGCGTAACATTACCTGCCAAGTAAAAAAGGAAAAATGGTGGCTGCTTGCTCCCGGACCGGGTCGTGGCATCACAATGGAAGACGGTACATTGGTATTTCCGGTAGAGGGGCGGAACGAAGACGGGCTTCAGTTCTCTACAATCATGTGGAGTAAAGACAAGGGCGAAAACTGGACCGTAGGCGAACCGGCCTACTACAATACCAACGAATGTCAGGTGGTAGAACTTTCAGACCATTCCTTGATGTTGAACATGCGTGAGCGCAGCAACCGGGGACGTCAGGAAGGTAATGGGCGGGCCATTGCCGTCACTGCCGATTTGGGAAAAACGTGGACGGAACATCCCACGTCGCGCAGAGCTCTCATTGAACCGGCTTGCCAGGCATCCTTGCTGCGCCATGATTATATTGAAGACGGAGAAGAACGTCATGTATTACTCTTTGCCAATCCTAATTCAAAAGAGCGCCGTAACAACATTACCATTAAGGTGAGTTTCGATGACGGGCAAACTTGGCCCGAGGAGTATTGGATGTTGTTGGATGAAGGTAGGGGGGCGGGGTACTCTTGCATGACTTCCATTGACGAGCATACCATAGGTATCTTTTATGAGGGGAGCCAAGCCGACATCCAGTTCCAGGCTATCCCGCTGAAAGAATTATTGAAGAAATAAAAGTATAACACCTTAAAAAATAGACAAATATGAAACGCAGTGAAATCAATCAATATATCCGCGAAGCCAAAGCATTTATGACAAAGTATCACTTCATGCTGCCGCCATGGGTGGACTGGACTCCGGACGACTGGAAAAGCAAAGGACCGGAATGTAATGACATCCGGGAAAGAGCCATGGGCTGGGACCTGACCGACTTCGGCTGGGGCGATTTCCTGAAAATCGGCCTGACTCTGGTAACCCTCCGTAATGGAAGTCTGCAGAAGAAAGACAAACCCTATTGTGAAAAGATTATGTTTGTCCGCTGCGGACAAGTTACTCCCACCCATTTCCATTGGCTGAAAACGGAAGACATCATCAACCGGGGTGGAGGAATCCTCTGCATGCGTCTGTGGAAGGCCGACAAGGAAACTGAAATGCTGACAGAAGAACCGCTTGTCGTTTCCATCGACGGAGTCAGTACACGGGTAGCTCCCGGAGAAACGGTGCGTCTTGCTCCCGGACAAAGCATTTGTTATGAGCCTTATCTCTACCATACTTTCTGGGCCGAGGACGACCATTGTCTGGTAGGCGAAGTCTCTACAGTGAACGATGACATGAGAGACAACCGTTTCCTCACCCCCAAGGGGCGTTTCCCGCAGATAGAAGAGGATGTTCCGGCCGAACATCTGTTGTGCAACGAATATCCCGAAGTTTAGAAAGTATGAAAGATAAGACCAACCTGACGGGATTGAATCCTGATAATTTCCGGTCCGTAATCAACGGAAAGGATATCGGCCTTTATATACTGCGCAATGGCAGCGGTATGGAGATGTGCGTCACGAACTACGGGGCCATCGTCTTATCCATCATGGCTCCTGATAGTCATGGTAAGTTTGAAAATGTCGTCATAGGCTTCGATACGCTGGAAGAGGCCCGCAGGCAAAGCAAGGACTATTATATAGGAGCTACTATAGGCCCCGTAGCCGGACGCATATTGCACGGCGCTTTCCGTGTAGGAGAAAAAGATTATCACTTACAGCTTAACTCTGTTTCTAATACTCTGCACAGTGGTGATAACGGTTTTCACACGGTGGTGTGGGAAACACAGCAACCGTGTGAAAACCAACTTCTCCTCCGTCATTTCCATGCCGATGGAGAAGCCGGTTTTCCGGGCAATGTTACGGTAAGGATGATGTATACCTTGACGGACGACAATGGGTTCCGTATAGATTATGAGGCGGAGACAGACCGCGACACCTTGTTCTGTCCCACCAATCATGCCTATTTTAACCTGGCGGGCATGGGAACTCCCACTACTTCCATTGAAGACCATCTGGTGAGGATAAACGCGGATTTCTACCTGCCTATCGACATGAATACGAACAATACCGGTGAAGTCAGGGCAGTGGGCGATACGCCTTTTGATTTCCGCGACTACCATTCCATAGGCGAACGCATCAACCGGAAAGACTTGCAGTTGCTCAACGGCCACGGTTATGACCACTGTTTTGTCTTGAAGAAACCTGCGCTGCATGAGCTCTCTTTCGCCGCCACCTGCATCAGTCCGTCCAGTGGGCGCAGAATGGATATCTATACCACAGAGCCGGGGCTTATCATGTACACCGGCAATTATTTGCCGGGTTTCACGGGCATGCATGGCACTGTGTATCCGCGTCGTAGCGCCGTCTGCTTTGAAACCCAGTGCTTTCCCGATACACCGAACAATCCGCATTTCCCCTCCATCGTATTACGTGAAGGAGACCTTTATAAACAGACATGTATTTATCAATTCAGTACGCAACCATGAAAAACAGAATCATTCTTTGTTTGGGATGCCTGCTGGCATTCCTCCAGCTCCGGGCACAAGTCAATACCAACCAGCAGCATTTGTGCAATCCTAATTCTTTTTCCATCGTCCTGCTGGGCGACCCGCAAAACTACGTGAAGTATGACTATAACCAGCCGGTTTTTGAGCTGATGACGGCGTGGACCGCTCATCATATAGACTCCCTTCGTGTAAAGGCGGTGCTTTGTACGGGCGACTTGGTAGACCAGAATGAATGTATTCTACCTCCCTTCCCGCGTTTCGGGAATCTTACGAGCCGGGAGCAGTGGACATTTGTGTCGCGGGCTTTCGGGCGGTTGGACAACAAGGTCCCTTATCTCATTTCTACCGGAAACCATGATTACGGCTACACCCGTTCGGAGAACTCGATGACCCGTTTCCCTGAATATTTCCCGATAGAGCGCAACAGCCAATGGAAAAAGACCATCGTGGCTGCAACCAATAATAGAAACGGCCTGCCTACGCTGGAAAATGCCGCAATGGAGATAACGGACGAGCATTGGGGGAGGATTTTGATTATTGCCGTTGAATTTGCCCCACGTGATGAGGTCTTGTCATGGGCAAGGGAGCTGGTGGCTACCCCACGCTTCAAAGACCACACAGTGATTCTCATCACCCATTCCTATCTTACCGGCTTCGACAGCAAGCGCATCACCAAAGAAGGCTATAAGATAACCCCGTCCAATACGGGCGAAGGCATCTGGCAGAAGCTGGTGCAACCTTCCGCCAACATCCGTCTTGTGCTGTGCGGACACTATGCCACTCCGAATGAACGGTTGGACTATACCACGGGATTCCGTACCGACAAGAATGCAGCCGGACACGATGTGCACCAGATGATGTTCAACTGCCAGGCGTTGGGTGGCGGCATGAGTGGAAACGGGGGAGACGGCTGGCTGCGTCTGCTCGAATTCCTGCCCGACGGACATACGGTGCAGGTCAGGACCTATTCTCCGCTTTTCGGCTTTTCTCCTCAAACCAAGGACAAGGCATGGCGTACGGAATCTTATGACCAGTTTCAATTCACGATAAAATAAAAAATATGAAGCGTATATCAATTATTTATTCATTAATACTCTTTTGTATGTATTTATCAGCACAGACAAGTCCGGAGTGGACTTCCGGAAATGCGAAGAAATGGATGAAAAGTGCCGTTTGGTCCAATGGCTGGACTGTCTCTCCCCATAAATCAGTCAATGCTGTTGAATTTGCCTGCCAATACCATAAGAATAAGGATGTCTGGGATGCTGCATTCCGCTTTCTTGCCGAACATGATTTGGAAGCGCTGTCCATTGGCAATCATGTCATTCGGGAAGGGAAATGCTGGGCTACGGTCAGCGAATACATTCCCAAAGAGGTGGAGAAAGGGAATATTGAAAGTCACCTCCGTTTTGTCGACCTTCAGTATGTACTCTGGGGAAATGAAAAGATGGGGCTGGCAAGTGACGTCGAAGTACGCCAGGCGTATAATTCAAAAAAAGATGTTGCTTTTTATACCTCTTCCCGGATAAAACACTACTCTGCCGATGCCGGCAGTTTCTTCTTGTTTTTCCCTTCGGACATTCACCAGCCTTCTGTTCGGGGAAAGGGGGAACTTGTTAAAAGCAGGAAGATTGTGATTAAAATAGAATATGTAGATTAGTGTGTTTTCGGTTCTATTAAAAATACTATTTGTTTTTCAAATAAATTTCCTTTAAAATTTGTACTTTTGCCGACTGTTTAGAGAAATCAACGAAAACTTTAAAAAACGAAATAGAATGGCAGTAGAATTGAAAGACCTTACCAAACGTAGTGAGAACTATTCTCAGTGGTACAACGAGTTGGTGGTAAAAGCCGATTTGGCAGAACAATCGGCTGTACGCGGCTGTATGGTGATCAAGCCCTACGGATACGCTATCTGGGAGAAGATGCAACGTCAGTTGGACGATATGTTCAAGGAAACGGGACACGTCAACGCTTATTTCCCCTTGCTTATTCCGAAATCATTCCTCAGCCGCGAGGCGGAACATGTGGAAGGCTTTGCCAAAGAGTGTGCCGTCGTGACGCACTATCGTTTGAAGAACGATCCGAATGGCGGCGGTGTGGTGGTGGACCCTGCTGCAAAACTGGAAGAAGAGCTGATTATCCGCCCCACTTCCGAAACCATCATCTGGAACACCTACAAGAACTGGATCAATTCATACCGCGACCTGCCTATCTTGTGCAACCAGTGGGCAAACGTGTTCCGTTGGGAAATGCGTACCCGTCTGTTCCTCCGTACCGCCGAATTCCTCTGGCAGGAAGGACACACGGCACATGCCACCCGCGAGGAAGCCGAAGAAGAAGCGGTAAAGATGCTGAATGTATATGCCGAGTTTGCTGAAAAATACATGGCGGTGCCCGTGGTAAAGGGCGTGAAGTCTGCCAACGAGCGTTTTGCCGGTGCCCTCAACACCTACACCATCGAAGCGATGATGCAGGACGGAAAGGCTTTGCAGAGCGGTACTTCCCACTTCTTGGGACAGAACTTCGCCAAGGCGTTCGATGTACAGTTCGTCAATAAGGAGAACAAGCTGGAGTATGTTTGGGCTACCTCCTGGGGTGTTTCCACCCGTCTGATGGGAGCGCTTATCATGACGCATTCCGATGACAACGGTCTGGTACTTCCTCCGCACCTGGCTCCGATACAAGTAGTCATCGTACCTATCTACAAGAATGCGGAGATGCTGGCTAAGATTGACGAGAAAGTGGCAGGCATTGTTGCCAAGCTGAAGTCAATGGGTATTTCCGTGAAGTACGACAATGCCGACAACAAACGTCCGGGCTTCAAGTTTGCCGACTATGAGGTGAAGGGGGTTCCCGTCCGTCTGGTGATGGGTGGCCGCGACCTGGAGAACAATACAATGGAAATCATGCGTCGCGATACACTGGAGAAGGAGACGCGTTCCTGCGAGGGTATCGAAGAGTACGTGAAGGATTTGCTCGAGGACATTCAGGCAAATGTCTACAAGAAAGCGCTCGATTACCGTAACAGCCGCATCACCAGCGTGGACAGCTACGAGGAATTCAAGGAAAAGATTGAAGAAGGCGGCTTCATTCTGGCTCATTGGGACGGGACTACCGAAACCGAAGAGAAAATCAAGGAAGAGACCAAAGCAACCATCCGTTGTATTCCTTTCGATTCATTTGTTCCGGGTGACAAGGAACCGGGCAAGTGTATGGTTACCGGCAAGCCTTCTGCCTGCCGCGTGATTTTTGCACGTTCCTATTAATAATACCCACCCCGGATTACGCGGATTAACACAGATGATTTTAGGAGTTCTGATAATCAGAAACTTTTATCTGTGTTAATCCGCGTAATCCGGGGTGATTGTATATCTTGATACGTCCTCTCGGTTTTAAATTTATAGAGTTATCTCTCATCATGAATTGATGAACAGCTATTTATATTGCTTCAGAAATTCTGAGATTGTTTTGCGTACAGTTTCCGGAGATTGTTTTGAATGAAGCATTGCTGCAATGACAATCCTATTCTCATCAATCAAATAATATATCACGTTAGGGGAAAGTTTTAAATGACGGACAGTAATGTTGTTAAATAGAGTAGAAAAATCACTGTCTATAATTCCTATATACGGATGTTTTGCTAAAAGATTTACTTTGTCTTGTATCTTTTGACGTGTTTTCTGTGCCGTCAACATGCCAAAATTATTCTCTACATAAATAAGTATCTCTAAAAAGTGCTCATAAGCCAACTTAGACCAGACTATTTCCATCCCATGCGTTCATTTATCATACTCTCTATTTGGGAGTTTGATATACAGTGTCCTGCTTTATTCTCTTCTAAGGCAAATAGAAGGGCTTCAGCCAAAGCATCTCGGGGAATACTGTTGATAAAGTCGTCCATCGGTATGGCTGATTGATGATAAGTTGCCATCATCGGTTCTTGTGCCGTTTGTTTGGGAGAGTCCTGCTCTTTATATGGTTTAATTTTACCCATTGCTTTTATTTTTAATCAAAGGTAAACTGAATAAATGAAAACTCCTAATATTCAATCCATTTATTTTCCACTGCATCAAAGCCAACCAATCTACATACTATTGTAACCTCCTTCACATCTTCTCGTAACAACTTTCCCTCATTTTTGCAGCGTAAAAAAAGAAAGGAGGCCCGAATATGAAACTGAACAGAAATGACTATACCGTAGAGGCGGCAGCCGGCGGTGGTTTTTACGCTTATTTTATGAATAATGTGTTGTGCAGCGCCTACGGTGAAACGCCTGACGAAGCCTGCGAAAACCTGGAACAGATTGTTGACGATTTTGTCAGTGATATGTATATGGTCGAGGAATTTGTCTGATATTCCGGCATCATATGCCGACCGAATTATCCTTTTTACGTATTTATTCCATAAATTCTCTTGAAGTCATGTCTGCGCGATGCCGGTGTCATCTCCGAGGAGTTCGATTTGGAACGTCTGCTGGACTTCTCGGAGCATTTTCGCCCGAACATGGCTTTCCGCTATTGGGTGCGTAGCTGCGACTGGCGTATCCTGCGCTGTATAGAGAGGGAAGAAAAAGAGGAAACCTTTTTCGGGGTTTCCTCTTCCTGCCGTCCTTTCTTTCCGGCGACTTAAATGCTCACGTTCATCGCATTGGCTCCCAATGCCCCTAAGATGGCGGAGGCTACTGCAATTACGACTTTCAGAATTTTATCCCAGATACTTTTTTTCATGCTATATACGTTTTAAAAGTTGAACATACGAATCGGTAGTAAAATCAGTCATACTTATCCCAACGGATTTTCGCCCTGGTCTCCGTCCGAACCGCCTCCGTCTCCCGAGCCGGAACCGCCGCCGGAGCTTCCTCCTTCACCGTCTCCCTTGTTCACCAATGCTTCCAGGTCGTAGAAGTCAATCTTCTGCCCGGCACGCGTGGCGGCGATGTCTGGTCTTACGGTGCTGGAAGGCCGGAAATTGATTTTCACCGCTTTGATGTTCTTGGCGGTGCACTCCTTTACATCCAGTACGCCTGCCGTACGCGCCGACAGGCTGAATACGCCGAAGTTCTTGATATTCACCGACTGGCCGCTGTAGAGGGTTGTTATCATGGCCTCCACAAAATTGGTCAATACACTCTGGATGTCTCCCAGCGTCAGCGAACTCTTCTCTTTCATCACATACGCAATGTCGTCCAGCGTCGCATTGTCGCCCAGTGTCACCAGCTGCGGGTAGAACTTTGCCACCGCATCTGCCTTTCGAGGATCTTTCCTCGCAATTTTCTTGAATGGTACTCCCATAAACAATTAAATAATTAAAAATTAACAATTAGAAATTAAAGTCCCGTATTGCAATACTTTGCTCTTTCTCCTTTAGGGGGGAAGAGGGGTGCTGCAAAAGTACTCCTCCGGCTTTTTCTGCTCATGGCTTTCTTCGGGTTACGCCGTCTCTTTCCCGTTTCCTTTCTGTTCAAAAAAAATTCTTCGTCCGATGCCCGTTTATGTCTGTATATGCTTGGTCATATCACTGATATTCAGTATATTTATGGTGTAATAATCAACCAATAACATAAGGAATGAAAACAGAAAAAGAAAAGAGGGAAGAGGAGGAAGACCTTCGTCCGTTCCGCATCCACGCCTATTCGAAGGAGGAGCTTGCCATGCTCTACAATCCGACTTACTGCATCAGCAATGCCATCTATACCCTGGCGGCATGGATACGCCACAACAAGGCGCTGAAGGGTGAGCTGGAGAAGGTGGGCTACAACAAGTACCGGCGCACCTTCACTCCGCTGGAAGTGAAAGTGCTGGTGAAGTATCTGGGAGAGCCCTGACAGGATGCCGGCCGGAAATAGGGTAGCCTTGTAAGGAAAACGCCAATATATGTAAAGCCCCGTAACAATATATGTTGTCATGCACAACAATATATGTTACGGGGCTTCTCTCTTCTCCTTGAATGCCGGTTACTGATATAGCTGGATGTCCACTACCTCATATTCGGTCGTCTCCTGCTCGTTGGTCCGTGTGCCGAATCCGTACTTTTCCAGTGCCTGCACCAGTACCAGCTGGGTGTGCGGGTTCACCTGCACCTTCCCGAATATGCTGAGCTTGGTCAGTATGACGCTGGCAGGGAGCCATTTTACCTGCAGGTCTTCGGGCAGCGGTTTGCGGAAGAAGACGAAGAGGTTCTCCTCCACGGGGTCTTTCATGCGGTGCCGTTCGTTGTGCTTGTTCAACTGTTCTATCTCCTCGCCCTCGTACCAGTATCTGAAACCGTCTTTCAGCAGGGCGAGCGCCTGGGCGTAGATGCCGGGATGGTTCACCGGGGTGTGGTAGTCTATGCCGGTGACGGTGATGGGGAGGAAACGCCGGTTTCCGCCGATGTCCTGCAGGCACTGCCGGTTGTTGGTGCTCGCGATGAAGGAGCAGTGGCGGGGCAGGGTGAAGGCTTCGATGTCGTAGGCCTTGCGCTGCGTCACGTTGTCCTGCGCGATGATTCGCTTCAATGCTGCCAGCTCGCCGGGCTTCACGCCTTCGAACTCCTCCATGTTGATGATGATTCGCGTGGCGAGCAGGCGGGCATCGTCCTTGTTGCTCGGGTCTATTATGCCGTTGTAGAAGTACTCTTTCCACTCGGGCGGCAGCAGGCGCCGAATCCAGCTGCTCTTTCCCTTTCCCTGCTCGCTGTAGAGGATGATGACGAGCTGGTTCATGTCCTCGTCGCTCAGTGCGCAGGCCACCAGACCCACTATCCACCGTTTGAAGCCCTTCTGCCATAGCTCCCGGTTCTCGGTCGTCAGGGTGTCGGCCAGCCGGGCGATGTAGTCCGTCCCGTCCCAGGGGGGAAGCGCGTACAGATAGTCGGTGTAGGGATTGAACTCCTTGGCGTAGTTGGAGTCTATCACGGCTCTGAGGAAATTCTGGTAGCAGGAGATGCCGGCCATCTGCAGGTCTACGAACATGGTGTTGTAGTCCTTTCCGCGCATGGGGCGGTAACCTTTTCCGGCATCTGCCGACGGGGTGTAGGGCATGAATTCGAGGCGGTCCAGGATGAGGTTCCTGCGGATGCCGTAGTGCTCTTCCAGAAAGCTCATCACTTGGTTGATGACGGGCTTTTTCTCTTCCTTCTTTGTGGCGGCTTCGCTGGTTTTGTCGGTATAGATGTAGGCATTGTGCAGGGGGGATTCCACGTCGGGATACTCTTGCCCGAACTCGTTTTTCGCCAGTCTGATGGCTGTCTGCTCGTCCAGTCCCTTGCTGTAGCATTTGTTGCCCAGGGCGAAGAGGAAGTTGTCGCGGTTGCCCGCCCGGAACCTGGTGGTGCGCTTCACGGCGGTCACGGCTTTGGAGAATATCAGCTTCTCCCAAGGCTTTGCGCCCTGCGGCGTGGCGGCAACGGAGGCGGGGAGGGGGTGTACCGTTTCGGCAGCCGTCCTCTTCTTGCCGCTTTCCTTCTTCGCAGGCGGGATGATGCGTGCCGGCAACGGGGAAATCTGTTCCAGCAGTGCGGCATTGATATAGGCATGCGGGTCGAAGGACATGAAGTATCCCCGCGAAATGTCCTTTCCGCTTCCGTCCACCTCTACTCCGAGAAGGGCCTCGTAGTGCTCTTTGGCGGCGCTGTACAGCTTCAGGTGTATCTCCTCGAGCGTGGCGTAGGTCACCTCGCCCTGCCGGAGACGGTCATACAGACGCCGGGTGTATTCCGTCTGCATGAAGACGAACAGCTTGTAGCCGTGCCTTTTGGGGGAGAGGAAACTGCCCAGGGTGTGCGGGTCTTCGTTGATGAGGGTCCGGGTCTGCTCCAACTGTCCTTCTTCCAGGTCGTCGATGTCGAGCGTGATGACGGGGTTGTAGCGGGTGATGCTCGGTGCGAGCCTTCTTTCCCGGTAGTTGGCCGTGAGGGTCCTGAAGGGAAGCTGCTTCTTGACGTGGTTGGCTTCCTCCACCTTTCCCTGCGCCACGAGGCTGGCGATTTTGATGATTAACTTGGCATGCTTGCCGTTTCTTATGTCAGCCATGTCCTGCGTGAAGGTTGTCTCCCCGCTGACGGCGCTGAAACCACGGTAGGTGGTCACTGGAATGTTTTCCATTCTACTTGTATTAAGTTTGCCTTATTGGCGGCGCAAAGATGCCGTTTATTTCCTTAGGAAGCAAAAACGGCCATCCGCAGTGGGACAGCCGTTTTTTTACAATTTGAATTCCTTGGTCCGTTTTACTCCTTGGGATATAGCTCATTGAAGAGCTTATATATCTCATCCTCAATGCAATCGGGGTTCAGCGTATTGCCGCTTCCGTCCGCGTCCATAAAGTTTACAAGTAGATGCAGCAGCTTGGCGAAGGGGCTTACCCCCTTCAGTCCGTGTTCCTTTTGGGGATTTATCAGCAGTGGGATGAAGGGTGTCAGGAAAGCCTTCCGCTCCTTGTATTCCACGGTTAACGACTTGTGTTCTACCATAGAAAGCAGGTCGATGGCCACTTGCACCTCTTTGCTCTCTTTGGTGTACAGCACTTGGTAATCTCTCCCTTTGATTTGCATCACGCTAATTGGCGTTTTTTTGTTCTCATAATTACAATTTGAAAATACAATTTTATATTAAGTTAACGAATCGGGTGCAAAATTAATAAAAAAGAGAAGTCTGTGCACTATGTATTACACGGATTGGCACGGATTTTTGTAGTTTCTGTGCGTATCACTTTTGTGTATGTCCGTGCGTATCATCCTTTTGTTTCCGTGAGTATCCGTCACTCAGAACGTAGCGAAGAATTTTTCTCTGTGCTCCTCTGTGCCAATCTGTGTAATCTGTGGTGCCCCTCTCCGTGAACAAGTGAAGCGTGTGTGTAGTCTGTATGTATAGGGTGAGGTACCGGAACCTATGGTTATATATGTAACACACCCTTTCTTTAAAAAGATAAGAAATGACGCGCGTGCGCGTGTATCTTACCTAATAGGCGTAATTCTTTGATATATAGTGTGATGATGTCTGCATTAAAAAAGATTATCATTTTATCAATCAGAATATTTTGTACTTTCATTTCTTGACGTTACCTTTGCGTTCATTAAACGGAACGTGTTATAAAACATTTCTTTCATCATAAACGTTTCGTTGATAACGGCTTATCGCAAGATAGCTTGAATATAACTATTTCGTCGCCTTCCTTCCGAGATGGTGGAGGGTTTTGAAATAAAATGAATGCATATAGCCTATTTAAAGTAACCGCATTACATTACTTGACCGGGAGGTACTTCGCTACTCCGGTGTCCCCCAATCATATTTTTTCGTGAACGAGAATGCAGAAATGCACTGGTATGCAGTGCGTGTCACCTATAGCCGAGAGCTTTTTTTCAAGGATTACCTGGATGCAGCGGGCATTGAAAACTATATTCCCATGCGCTATGAGTATGTCGTGAGGAAAGAGCGCCGCCTGCGCAAGCTTGTTCCTGCGGTCCATAACCTGGTCTTCGTCCGCTCCACCCGCGAGCGTATGGATGAAATAAAGAACAAATCGGGCATGAACATCCCCATCCGCTATATCATGGACCGCGAGACCCGCCAGCCCATCGTCATCCCGGACTCACAAATGCGCAGCTTCATCGCCGTGTCTGGCACCTACGACCAGGCTGTGCTCTATCTTGAACCCACCGAGCTGAACCTCTCCCAAGGAACCCGGGTACGTATCACCGGCGGCATCTTCGAAGGAGTGGAAGGGGTGTTTGTGCGTGTGCGCCATGACAGGAGGGTGGTGGTGAACATCGAGGGGGTGATGGCGGTGGCGACGACGTTTGTGCATGCGTCGCTGGTGGAGGAGATCGAATAATAATTTGTAACAATATTGCCCGAATCTTTGAAAAATAAAGCTGTCCATGGTGCGAAGTGGAGCTTTATCGATAACATATCCAATTCCGGTGTTACCTTTTTGGTAGGCCTGATATTGGCCCGTCTCTTGACTCCTGCCGAATATGGCATTATGGCCATGATAGCTATCTTCATAGCGGTGTCCAACTCCATTGTCGACAGTGGCTTCTCTAATGCACTGATACGGAAAGTACGTATTGAAAAGGTAGACTACAATACGGTTTTCTTGTTTAACTTGATAGTCAGTATTGTTTTATACATCCTTTTATATGTAGCTGCTCCCGCTATCAGTCTGTTTTTTAAAGAACCGGTTTTGATAGATGTGTTAAGGGTAATAGGGCTGATTCTGATTGTTAATGCATTGGGTATCATTCCCCGTACCATATTAGTAAGAGGTATTGATTTTAAGACACAGACCAAAGTATCCATAATCTCTTCTGTTTCAAGTGGATTGGTTGGCATAGGCATGGCTATAGTGGGCTTTGGAGTATGGAGTTTGGTGTGGCAACAGCTTTCCCGGCAGATTCTGAATTCTCTGTTTCTTTGGATATTCTGTAAATGGATGCCCCAATGGGAATTCTCCGTAAAAAGCTTCAAGGAAATGTTCGGCTTTGGCTATAAGCTCTTGTTGTCCGGATTATTGGATACTCTTTACAAGAATGTTTATTATGTGGTTATAGGCCGTTGTTACAGTTCTGCACAGTTGGGGCAATATACTCGTGCAGAGCAGTTCAATACGATATTTTCCAGTAATCTGACCAGTATTGTCCAGCGTGTCAGTTATCCGGTGCTTAGTTCCATTCAAGAAGAACCGGAGCGCTTGCGCGAAGCTTATCGGCAGATAATAAAGACTACAATGCTTGTGACATTCGCTTGCATGCTGGGACTTGCAGCTGTGGCTAAACCTTTGATTATAATTCTGATCGGTGAGAAATGGTTGACTGCTGTTTCCTTTCTGCAGATTATTTGTTTCAGTGGTATGCTTTATCCGCTTCATGCCATCAATCTGAATATCTTGCAGGTGAAAGGACGTTCGGACTTGTTTCTGAAATTAGAAATCATAAAGAAGACCATTGCGGTGTTTCCTATTCTGATAGGTATTTTTTATGGCATCGAATATATGCTGTGGGGGAGTGTCTTAACCTCTTTCATAGCCTATTTCTTAAATAGCCACTATTCTGCCGACTTGATACGCTATTCTACCATAGAACAAATCAAGGATGTGCTTCCGGTTTTTGCAGTTTCTTTGACAATTGCTGCTGTCATGTGGCTTTTTTCCTTATTGGATATATCCGTTTATATTCAATTGCCCATTCAGATTATTGTTGGTTTGACATTAGCTTTTGCTGTTTATGAAAGATTAAGATTACCAGAGTATCTTGAGGTAAAACGGCTTGGGTTGTCGGCTCTTCACAAAAAATAGAAATCAGTATATATTTTTATAGTAAGATGGAAAATAAAGTGATTACAGTTACTTCTCCATTACTTCCTTCGCTTGACGATTTCATTCCTTATTTACAGGATATTTGGAACCGTAAGTGGCTGACCAATAACGGTTATTATCATCAAGAATTGGAGAAAGCCTTGTGTGAATATTTGAAGGTGCCTTATATCAGTCTTTTTACCAATGGCACACTGCCTTTGATGTGTGCTCTGCAAGCATTGCGTATTACTGGTGAGGTGATAACAACTCCGTATAGCTTTGTAGCTACCACTCATGCTTTGTGGTGGAATGGAATCAAACCGGTATTTGTGGATATTGATCCAGAAACTTGTAACATTGATCCGGACAAAATAGAAGCGGCAATAACCCCCAAGACAACGGCGATTATGCCGGTACATGTTTATGGCAAGCCTTGTGATACAGAACGTATCCAAGCGATAGCGGACAAATACGGTTTAAAGGTCATTTATGATGCTGCCCATGCTTTTGGGGTAGAAGTTGCTGGAAAGTCAATTCTGAATGCCGGTGATATGTCAACCTTGAGTTTTCATGCGACCAAAGTTTACAATACGATTGAAGGTGGTGCTCTGATTTGCCATGATGAGAAGACTAAAAAGCGTATCGACTATTTGAAGAATTTCGGTTTTGCGGGGGAAACGACTGTCATAGCTCCGGGTATCAATGGCAAGATGGACGAAGTACGTAGTGCTTATGGTTTGTTGAATTTGAAACAAGTGGATGCAGCTATTGAAGCTCGTCGTCAAGTGGCTATCATGTATCGTAAAGGCTTGGAACATGTACCTGGTATCACTTTTATGGAAGATATGCCCGGAGTCCGTCATAATTACTCTTACTTTCCCATATTCGTGGATTCTGAGAAATATGGCATGACACGCGATGAACTTTATTTTAAGATGAAGGAACGGAAAGTTTTAGGTAGGCGGTATTTCTATCCTTTGATAAGTGAATTTTCTACTTACCGGGGGCTGGAGTCAGCACGGCAAGAGAATTTATTGGTGGCACATAAAGTGGCAGAGAGTGTGATATGTTTGCCGATGTATAATGGTTTGTGTATTGATTCTATTAAACGTATTATAACCATAATAACTAATCATGAATAAAGAAATTTACATTTTAGGTGTTGGACATAATACTCCTGTTTATATTGATTTGGTAGAATCTTGTGGATATACTATAAAAGGATTGTATCATTACAATGAAGAACTTACTGGAAAATTAGATCATGGATATCCTATTATTGGTTCATATAATGATCTTTTCTCACACGAGACATTATGTGGAATGAATTTTGCTTTAAGTCAAGGAAATAATGAAATAAGGGCTGATTTATTCAAGAAAATACGAGATAAAGGTGGAAAAATTCCTACTTTAATACATCCTACTGTACAAATATCTAGATTCGCAAAAATAGGTATAGGATGTGTTGTTCATATCAATACAGTGATTCATCCCGATGTTGTAATAGGTGATAACACAGTATTGAGTTATAATGTGTCAATATCACACAATACTTATATTGGTTGTAATTGCTATTTTGCCTTTGGTGCATTAATAGGTGCTTATGTTCATATTGCAGATAATGCTTTTGTAGGGATAGGTGCTTTAATAGTAAGTGGCAAGGTACATGAAATAGGTAAAAACGCATATATTGGTGCTGGTGCTGTGGTTACTCATAATGTTGAAGAATATACTGTTGTTGCAGGAATGCCTGCAAAAGTTTTAAGGACACTAGAGCATTGAATATTTTTGTTTATAATCTTGAGGAGTAATGGAAAATCCTGTATTAACAATTCAGTGCATAGCTTATAATCAAGCTCCCTACATTAGGCAATGCTTAGAAGGTTTTTGTATGCAGAAGACAAATTTTCGTTTTGAGGCAATAGTTCATGATGATGCATCAACAGATGATACTGCACTGATTATAAGAGAATATGCAGAGAAGTATCCAGATATTATTAAACCTATTTATGAAACAGAAAATCAATATTCAAAAAAAGATGGTTCTCTTAGACGTATAATGAATAAACATACTTGTGGAAAGTATGTAGCATATTGTGAAGGAGATGATTATTGGACTGATCCTCTAAAATTACAAAAACAAGTTGATTTTTTAGAAGCTAATGTTGATTATGGATTAATTTATGGAAAAGCAAGAGTATTTGTTCAGAATAAACAAAAAGTCTCTTTATCTTCATTTGGACGTCAGACAAGTTCGTATGAACAATTACTTTTAGAAAATACAATTCCTACCTTGACAGTTTGCTTTCGCACCATATATTTATTGGAATTTATGGAAATAAAAGAAATGCATAATAAAATGTTGGGAGATTATCCTTTGTGGTTATATATTGCTTCAAAGTCTAAATTAAAATTTGCAAATGAAGTTTTAGGAGTTTATCGTAAGTTGGAATTATCAGCATCTCATTTTGATTCGTATTTAAAACAATTAAATTTTATACAAAATGGAGTTGATATACAATTATGGTTTGCGGAAAAGACAAAATTGAAAGAATATTTTCAAAAGCGGATATTAGTGAAATATAGTGTAGATGCTTTTTATTTGCTTTTGTTGACTTGTAAATATAGGGAAGCTTATCAAGCTTTAAAATACAGCTGTAAAGGTTTGAATATATTTTTCCTACCTTTTATATTTGTTCAGTTGCTTGGATATAAAAGTCCTCTGATAGTATGCGGAATTGAGAGAGCTAAAAGATTTATTTTAAATAGAATAAGATATTATTAGAGTATGAAATTATCTATCGTTATACCTGTGTATAATGTTGAAAAATATGTATCTGAGTGTCTTGATAGCTGTTTGGAACAGAATGTAGATATAACTGATTATGAGATTATAATCGTTAATGATGGTTCTACCGATAATAGTGCTAATCTTATAAATTTATATGCAAAACAATCGAATATAATTATAATCAATCAAGAAAATTTAGGGCTTAGTGCTGCTAGAAATGCAGGAATGAAAATCGCTAAAGGGGAATATATATGGTTTGTAGATTCTGATGATTGGATTGAGCCTGGAATTTTAAAACGTATTTTATTGGCTATATCGTTATGTGCAAAAGATTGTTTTAGATTGAATTATAGGACAGTTACAGAGGCTGGAAAAATATTGAAAGATTATACACCCTTAAAAAAAGGTGATGAATCTTGTCAGACAGGGATGGAGTTTCTATCTAAAGATTTTTCTTTTTCATTTTATGCATGGTCTTTTGTGTTTAATAGATATTTTTTATTAAAAAATAATTTCTTTTTTACAGAAGGACTTATTTTTGAAGATTTGCAATTAATTCCTCGTGTATTGAGAAAGGCTAAATGTGTTAAAGAGCTTCCCTTTATAGCATACAATTATCGGCAAAGAAAGGACTCTCTTGTAAATTCTGTAAATGAAAAAATGCTTGATAGCGTTTTTTATATTTTGAAAAGCTATCAAAATTATATACCATCTATAAGTAATGACAAAGAGAAGAAATACTTTATATTATTGTCAAATCGTATTAAAATAATGTTTTTAGTCTTATTGGGAAATTTTGAAAATAGCATAAAAAAAAGAAGATATTTGTTGGATTTTAAGAGAGAATATCCTTCTATAAAGATATTGATAGGAATGTCTTTAAAAGAAAAGATTTGTGCTATTATATATAATTTTTCACTACAATTATTATGTGGGTTGTTTGATATTAAATATCTCTTAAAATGATATTGACAATTTTTGTTGTGTTTTTGTTGTATATTATTGCTGTTTTCTTTTGGAAGTTTCCTGCTGTTTCTAACAATAAATTGAATGTGTACAAAGAATGTGGTTCTATTCTGAATCGCATTTTCTTTTATTTAGTTCCAGTGTCATTAATATCTTTGATAATCGGTTTAAGATATGATGTTGGTGTTGATTACTTAGCATATAAAGAAATTTATGAAACACGTTTTGTGGGAGGATTTAATGAAAGTTTGGAAAATATAGAATTTCTTTATGCTGTTATTTCTTTTTGTTGCTATAAATTTGGAATGCCTTATTATCTATTATTTGTAATTATGGCTTTTATTCCTTTTTATTTTTACTATAAATCATTTCACTGTTTTCGCTATCTATTTCCATATGCTACATATTTTTTAATTTCCTTGGGAATCTTGTTTTGGTATCTCAATATTCAACGTCAGGCAATTGCTTTTTTTATATTGTTATATTCGGTCAATTATATTATAAAAAAACGGTTGTTTTTTTTTCTGTTGTGTTGTTTAATTGCAGCAGGTTTTCATGTGACCTCTTTTTATTTTATCCCTTGCTTTTTGTTTTATTATTTTCCTCAACGTCAACTTTTGTCTTCTAATTTTCTTGTTTTTGTTTATACTTTGACATGGCTTTTTTCAAGTTATCTACAACATTTTCTTTTTGAAATGATAACTCCTTTCTTATCTGGAAGATATGCAACTTATTTAGAAATTATGAATGAGTGGGAAATGGAAGGAGGTAGCGGTATTGGATTGATAATATTGCATTTGGTTGATATAATTCTAATTTTAAATTCTTCTATATTGTTTTATAAATATAGACAAGAGAGATTTGATATTTATTTTCGAATTTATTTTGTAGGTACTATTATTGCAAATATTGCTGGAGTGAATATGGTACTAAGTCGATTGCCTTTTTGTTTCACTTCAATGAAAATTATTGTTGCAAGCTTTTTTGTATGCTATGTATTATCAATATGGCGATATAATAGTTTTCTTAAAAGGAAGTTCTCTTTGGTGCTATTGGTTGTTTTTACAGTCTTGCTATTAGGAGCAAACATCGCGAATACTCCTTATTGTTTTGTATTTCAATAATGTTATGTATATATTGCTTCAACTGAACGTAGTTGCTAATTGGGGGTCTACTGGGCATATAGTAGAAGAAATTGGAAAATTGGCAAAGTCTCATAATTTTGAAAGTTATATTGCTTATGGTCGTGATACTAATTCGAAAAGCTTGTCGAAATTAATCCATATAGGTAATAATTGGGATGTGAAATATCATGTTCTGCAGTCTCGATTATTAGATAATCATGGTTTGGCTTCTAAACAAGTAACGCGGACATTCATAAAACAAATAGATAGCATAAAGCCTGATATAGTACATTTGCATAACATTCATGGTTATTATCTAAACTATGAGATATTGTTTGACTATTTGGCTCAATTGGATATTCCCATAGTATGGACTCTCCATGATTGTTGGGCATTTACAGGGCATTGTGCATATTATTCTTATGTTGGTTGTAATCGTTGGCGTACATTATGCCATGATTGTCCTCAGAAAAAAAGCTATCCAAGTTCATGGTTTGCTGATCGCTCTGAACAAAATTTCCGTGATAAATTGCATGCTTTTACTTCTGTGAGGAATATGACTTTAGTTCCTGTTTCTGCGTGGTTAGCAGAAGAGGTGAGATTGTCTTTTTTGAAAGATTATCCGATACAAGTGATTCATAATGGGATTGATACAGATGTATTTAGTCCGAAACAAATTTGTAAATCCAATCTAGGACTTAAAGATAAGTTTATGATATTGGGAGTTGCAAGTGTATGGGAGACTCGTAAAGGATTGGATGATTTTATAAAACTTCGGAAGCTTTTATCTGATGATTATAGTATTGTGTTGATTGGATTGGATGAAAAACAAATCAAGCAACTTCCTAAAGGAATTATTGGGATAAGGCGTACAAATAGCATTCAAGATTTGGTTGCTTATTATTCTGTAGCAGATGCCTATTTCAATCCGACTTGGGAAGATAATTTTCCAACTACTAATTTAGAGTCATTGTCGTGTGGAACTCCGGTAATAACATATCATACTGGTGGTAGCGTGGAAGCTGTAGATGAACGAACAGGTTTTGTTGTGGAACAGGGAAATATTGCAGAAGTTGCAAATATTGTAGAGTTTATCAAAGAAATGGGAAAAGAACATTGGACTTTTGTCTGTCGAGAACGGGCAAGGAATTTATATGATAAAAAAGAAAGATATATGGAGTACTTGCATTTATACGAAAAGGTGGTAAGTCTTTAATCATAATTTTATTGTATTATTTTTGTAATCTATAGTAGTTATGTCTATATTCAAAGACAAAGTTTTATTAATCACTGGCGGTACCGGTTCCTTCGGTAACGCTGTATTGCGTCGTTTCCTTGATTCAGACATCAAGGAGATTCGTATTTTTAGTCGTGACGAGAAAAAGCAGGATGACATGCGTCATCACCTGCAAAATCCCAAAGTAAAATTCTACATTGGTAATGTCCGTGACCGCCAGTCTGTGGACGGTGCCATGATGGGAGTGGATTATGTGTTTTCTGCCGCTGCTTTGAAGCAGGTTCCCAGCTGCGAGTTCTTTCCGTTGCAGGCTGTGCAGACCAATGTGATCGGTACGGACAATGTACTGGAATCCGCCATAGCGCATGGTGTAAAGAATGTGGTGGTGCTTTCTACCGACAAGGCCGCCTATCCCATCAATGCCATGGGTATCAGCAAGGCCATGATGGAGAAGGTTGCCATAGCCAAGGGCCGTGCGTTGGGTGAGGAAGCTGGTACAACCATCTGCTGTACCCGTTACGGCAATGTGATGGCAAGCCGCGGTTCTGTAATTCCCTTGTGGGTGGAGCAGATAAAGAACGGCAGGCCCATTACGGTAACGGACCCCAACATGACCCGTTTCATGATGACGCTGGACGATGCCGTGGATCTGGTAATCTATGCGTTTGAGCACGGGCATAACGGTGACCTGTTCGTGCAGAAGGCTCCTGCCGCCACCTTGGATGTACTGGCGCAGGCCTTGAAGGAAACATACGCGCAGGTTAATCCGAAATACGGTGAGACGGAGGTGAAGACCATCGGCACGCGCCACGGCGAGAAACTGTATGAGACGCTGGTAACCCGTGAAGAGATGGCAAAGGCTGTCGACATGGGCGACTACTACCGCATCCCCTGCGACACCCGTGACCTGAACTATGACAAGTTCTTCACGGAAGGCAATGAGGATATTGCCCGTATAGAGGACTATCACAGCCATAACACCGCCCGCCTGGATGTGGAGGGCATGAAAAAGCTTCTTTTGAAACTCCGTTTCATCCGCGAAGACCTCGGAATGGAGGAAAAGGCGAAGAGCGCGGAAATCAAGAGTGAATAAGTCTTTAATTTGAATAATACAACAGGAAAGAAAGAGGGAATGTATTGTTCCTTTAGAAAAAAAAACTATCTTTGCCATATTGAAACTAATAATTGAGAATATGGCAGCAACAGTATTAAATTCAGTTCAACAACATCTTTTGAAGATGTTTGCTTTTGATGGTTCGGAGGAGCGATTGAATGAAGTTAAAGAAGTGTTGACCAAATATTTTTCTCAGAAGTTAGATGACCGCTTGAATGACTTATGGGATTCGGGAGTTTTAAACCAAGAAAAACTTGATGAACTGAGAAAAATTGATGTCCGTACACTTCCGAAGAGATGAATAGAATTGTATTAGATACAAATAGCTTGATACAGTGCATTTCTCCCAAAAGCAGGTACCGTAAGATTTGGGATTGCTTTTTGGATGGAACGAATCAGTTATGCGTTTCTGATGAAATTCTTAATGAATATGAGGAAATATTAGAACGTTTGGCAGGTGTGGAAATAGCTAAGCTGGTGATTGATGTCATTCTCAATAATCCTTATACTTTGTTCTTTACTCCTTATTATAACTTCAATCTGATAAAATCAGATCCGGATGATAATAAGTTTGTGGACTGTGCAATTGTGGCTAATGCCAAGTTTATTGTTACGGAAGATCATCATTTTCATATATTGAAGCAATATAATTTCCCAAAAGTAAGTTTTATAGGTTTGGATGATTTCTGTCATTCACTATGAATATCTTCTCTTTTCTGTGACAAACAGAACCCATTAGTTTATGAAAATCTTAGTAACCGGCGCCCGAGGGTTTGTCGGCCGGAACCTTGTATCCCAGCTGCACAACATCCGTGACGGGAAAGCCCGTAATTACGGCATTGCGGGTGAGGAACTTGCCATCTACGAATATGACATGGACAGTGACCCGGCCGAACTGGATGTCTATTGCAGACAGGCTGACTTTGTCTTCAATCTGGCGGGCGTAAACCGTCCCAAGGATGCGTCTGAGTTTATGAAGGGGAACTTCGGCTTCGCCTCCACGCTGCTTGATACATTGAAGAAGCACGGCAATACCTGTCCGGTAATGATTTCCTCTTCCACGCAGGCCACACTCGACAACCCTTACGGTGAATCGAAGCGGGCAGGGGAGCAACTGTTGTTCGAGTACTCCAGGGAAACGGGTGCAAAGGTACTGGTGTACCGCTTCCCGAATGTGTTCGGCAAATGGTGCCGCCCCAACTATAACAGCGCGGTGGCCACTTTCTGCAACAACATCGCCCATGACCAGCCCATCCGGGTGAACGACCCTTCGGTGGTGATGCATCTGGTTTACATAGACGATGTGGTGGACGAGCTTATCTTTGCCCTGAGCGGCAGGGAACACCGCAACGGTGATTATTGCGAAGTGCCCGTGGTTCATACCATTACCTTGGGCGGCATTGTGGAACTGATAAGGTCTTTCAGACAAATGCCCGGTACCTTGTCCGTCCCGGATTTGAGCGATGCCTTTACAAAGAAACTCTATTCCACATACCTCTCATACCTGCCTGAAGAACGGTTCAGCTATCCCCTGAAAATGAATGTGGACGACCGCGGCAGTTTTACAGAGATTATCCGTACTTCCGACCGCGGGCAGTTCTCGGTGAACATCTCCAAGCCGGGCGTTACGAAAGGCCAGCACTGGCACCATACCAAGAACGAGAAGTTTGTGGTGGTGAGCGGGCACGGTCTGATACAGCTCCGCAAGATAGGTACGGAGGAGGTTGTCAGCTTCGAGGTAAGCGGCGGGAGGATGGAGGTCGTGGAGATGATTCCCGGTTATACGCACAACATTGTCAACCTTTCGGAAACGGAAGACCTAGTGACTTTCATGTGGTGCAACGAGTGTTTCGACCCGGCACGTCCGGACACTTATTCTGAAAAAGTCTGAAACGAGTTAAAGAATACAGGAACAGATGGATATAAAATTGGATTATTCGCAAGTCAGGTTTCAGGAGAACGGCAGACTGAAACTTCTGATTATAGTGGGCACCCGTCCGGAAATCATCCGCCTGGCGGCTGTCATCAACAAATGCCGCAGTTATTTTGACTGTCTGCTGGCCCACACCGGCCAGAATTACGACTATAACCTGAACGGTGTCTTCTTCCGTGACCTGAAGCTGAAAGACCCCGATGTGTATATGGATGCCGTCGGCGATGACCTCGGTGCCACGATGGGGAATATTATCAACGCCGGCTACAAGCTGATGGTGCAGGTGAAACCTGATGCCGTGCTGGTGTTGGGAGACACGAACTCCTGCCTGAGCGTGATAGGCGCGAAACGTCTGCATATCCCCATCTTCCATATGGAGGCAGGCAACCGCTGCTTTGACGAGTGCCTGCCTGAGGAGACCAACCGCCGTATTGTGGACGTCATTTCCGATGTGAACCTCTGCTATTCGGAGCATGCCCGCAGATACCTGAACGCTTCGGGCGTGGCGAAAGAACGTACATACGTAACCGGTTCGCCCATGGCGGAAGTCCTGCATGAGAATTTGTCCGAAATAGAGTCCAGCGATATTCACCAGAGATTGCATCTCCAGAAAGGTAAATACATCCTGCTTTCCGCGCATCGGGAAGAGAACATTGACACGGAGAAGAACTTCCTGTCCCTTTTCAGCGCGGTTAACGCTATGGCCGAGAAATATGACATGCCCATACTTTACAGTTGTCATCCCCGTAGCAGGAAACGTCTGGAATCAAGCGGCTTTGCACTTGACAGACGTGTGATTCAGCATGAACCTCTCGGTTTCCACGACTACAACTGCCTGCAGATGAACGCCTATGCCGTTGTGAGTGACAGCGGTACCCTGCCTGAGGAGAGCAGTTTCTTCACTTCTGTGGGGCATCCTTTCCCTGCTGTATGCATCCGTACCAGTACGGAGCGTCCCGAGGCTCTTGACAAGGGTATCTTTGTCCTTGCCGGCATTGACGGGAAATCCTTGCTTCAGGCTGTAGATACTACCGTGGAGATGAATAGGAATGGGGATCACGGTCTGCCGGTGCCCAATTATACGGATGAGAATGTATCGGCCAAGGTTGTGAAGATAATCCAGAGCTATACGGGAGTGGTGAACAAGATGGTTTGGAGAAAATAATGGTGAGACATGCCTAAGAAAATCTTGATACATAGCCTGATTTTCAGTCCGGATGGAGTTTCGACAGCCTATCTTTATAATGATATTGCTCTGAAATTCCAAGAAAACGGTTATGAAGTATTGGTATTGACAACTACGCCTCATTACAATGTTGTGGAATCACAACTGGCAGCACAACCTCTGAAATGGAAGGTTTGGGGGATTTGTAAAGAAAGCTGTTTTCATGGAATCAGAGTTCTTCATGTACCCCAGAAGAAATTCAGAAATACATTTCTGCGTGTCCTGGGATTTGTCTATTGGCATATTATCTCTTTCCTGATTGGTTTGTCCCAGAGAAATGTAGATGTCATACTGTCACCTTCCCCTCCTTTGACTATCGGTGTAATCAACATTTGGCTGGCGAAAATCAAGGGATGTAAAACCATATATAATGTGCAGGAAATATATCCTGACATCTTGAAACGAAAGGACGGGCTTGTTATAGAACAGCTACGTAGGATGGAACGGTATGTTTATAATAACTCAACGGCCGTAACGACAATAGACCAGGTCTTTTATAATGTAATAGCCGGAAGGTTTAAGGATAAGTCCAAGCTTTGTATAATACCTAATTTTGTAGATACAGAATTGTATAATTCTCAGGGTGGAAATGTAGAATGTCTGAATCCCCATTTTTTCCCTACCACAGATTCTTTGAAATTGCTTTATGCCGGGAATATTGGTTATGCCCAAGATTGGGAGCCCTTAATTTGTCTGGCAGAAAAGACGAAAGGGTTTTCCATTGAATACTTTATAATCGGTGAGGGAGTCATGAAACCCGTTCTTGAGGAGAAAGTACGTGAGTTGGAACTGGATAATGTGCATATTTTGCCCTATCAGCCCAGAAGTTTGATGCCGTCCATTCTTGCCTATTCAGACATCCAGTTTATTTTCATGAACCCTGAAATGGAGATGCAGGGATTCCCTTCCAAGGTTTATACAATCATGGCATGTGGTAGGCCTTTATTGGTCTGCTCGGGAAAGGATACGCCTATCATCAATTTCCTGCAGGAACATGGCTGTGCAAAATTGATTACAGAGAAGAGTTTGGAAAAGAAGGTGGGAGAAATGGTGGATTGGCTGAATTCCGTCTCAAAAAGTGAACTGGCTTTACTGGGTCGAAATGGTGTGGAGGTGATTAAGCGATTATATTCAAAGGATGTGGTAACTCAAAAATATGTAGACTTGGTTGAAACTTTATGAACATACGATATTTATCAGTCAATGATTAGGATAACTTGATATTTCCGGGTATCTTTGTGAAAAGATTGGATGTATGAGGAAGATTAAGCCATATAAGGAACAAGAACCGATGGTGCCGAATGTTGGTGAACCGGTAGTTGTATATACGGGTAATGAGAATAATCCGAATATCGTTACGGAAGGACGTGATGACATTAGGCATGCTATTTCCGGTGAAGAATTATTGGATAGGCTTTGCCCTCGTATAAAGGCTTTGTTTGGATGAGAGTCGTATTCGCTCCCGAAGTAGAGGAGGATTTGTATGGGCTTATAAAAATACTTGTTGAGAAGGAGTATTTGGGTACTTATCCTTTTGCTATTTCTTATGTGGAAGAACTGATAGCTGATATTCAACAGAACATTCATTCTAAATTAAAAAAGAAAGCGCCCGCTTTTTTTGAGCGTTATGGTAAGGATATGTATTACATCACTTATCAACGTAATTCTAATACGACGTGGTATATTTTCTTCTCTGTCATTGGAGATACTTATTTTATTAAATACATAACCAATAATCACGTTTCCGGTCAGTATATTTTTTAGCATATTTCAATGAACATACTCGTCACTGGAATCCACGGCTTTGTGGGTTCCAATCTCGTTGTTGCCCTAAAGGAACGTCATAGCCTTTACGGGCTGGATATTGTCGCTCCAGAAAAGGAGGGGGTGGTAAAGACTTTTTTCTGGAAGGATATCGAACCGGCTTCTTTTCCGATGCGGAATCTTCCTGAATTCGATGCCATTATTCATCTGGCTGGTAAAGCCCATGACACGAAGAACCGGTCTGCTGCCCAAGCCTATTTTGATATCAATATGGGATTGACCCAAAAGATATTTGATTTCTTTCTGGAATCGTCTGCGAAGAAGTTCGTATTCTTCAGTTCTGTGAAAGCCGCTGCAGACAGTGTGGTGGGTGATATGCTGACTGAAGATGTGGTGCCTGCTCCGATAGGACCGTATGGGGAGAGCAAGATAGCTGCCGAGAATTATATTCTTGGCAAGTTGAATGTTGAAAATGGAGAACTGAAAGTTAATCCGTATGATGACAAGCAGGTCTATATCCTGCGTCCCTGCATGATTCATGGTCCCGGCAACAAAGGCAATCTGAATCTTCTTTATAATGTGGTGAGGAAAGGCATCCCCTGGCCTTTGGGGGCCTTTGAGAACAGGAGGTCTTTTACTTCGATAGACAATCTTTGCTACGTGTTGGAAGGGCTGTTGACTAAGGAGGTGGTGAGTGGTATCTACCACATGGGAGATGACGAGGCCTTGTCCACGAATGAGCTGATAGCTTTGATGTGTCGGGCTTTGGAGCGTAAGCCGCATATCTGGAAGATAAACAGAGGACTGATGGAGTTCTGTGCCCGTTTTGGGACTCTGCTCCATTTACCTTTGAATGAAGAGCGTCTGCGCAAGTTGACAGAGAATTATGTGGTGAGTAATGCGAAGATAAAGGCTGCCCTGGGTATTGACAGAATGCCGGTGAGGGCAGAGGAGGGGATAGTGAGAACGATAAAATCGTTCTCAAATTAAAAGTTAAGAATTAAAAATTGATAATTAAAAATTAAAGAGGAAAATACTGTTATGTATTATCTGTTAATATTGGTTCTGCTGTTTTTGGCAGAACTTTTTTATTTTAAGGTGGCTGATAGGTGCAATATCATCGACAAGCCCAATGAGCGGAGTTCTCATACGAAAGTGACTTTAAGGGGTGGTGGAATTATATTCTATTTCGGAGCGTTGGCCTATTTCCTGACGAGTGGCTTTGAATATCCCTGGTTCCTGCTTGCCTTGACACTGGTGACGTTCATCAGCTTCGTGGACGATATAAAATCCACCGGACAGATGACAAGACTGCTTTTTCATTTCTTTGCCATGGCCTTGATGTTTTATCAGTGGGGACTGTTCTCCTTGTCCTGGTGGTGGATAGTCATAGCCTTGATAGTCTGTACGGGCATCATCAATGCCTACAATTTTATGGATGGGATTAACGGAATAACAGGCGGTTACTCTCTGGTTATTCTTGCTGCGTTGGCTTATGTCAATAAGGAGGTGGTTACTTTTGTGGAAGCGGATTTCATCTATACCGTTATCTGTTCTGTTCTTGTCTTCTGTTTCTTCAATTTCCGCAAGCGTGCCAAATGCTTTGCGGGTGATGTGGGTTCGGTGAGCATTGCCTTCATCCTTCTTTTCCTGATAGGCAGGCTCATCATTGAAACGGAAGATTTCAGCTGGATAGTCCTTTTATCCGTTTATGGTGTGGACAGTGTACTGACTATCATTCACCGCCTGATGCTTCATGAGAATATCGGGCTACCGCATCGCAAGCATCTGTATCAGATTATGGCGAATGAGCTGAAGATTCCTCATGTCATAGTCTCTCTGGTCTATATGACAATACAGACTTTTATAATAGTAGGATATATTTATTACCAACGGTATGGCTATATCTTCTTGATAGGGTGTATCTTACTGTTGAGCGCAATATACGTACTCTTCATGAAAAAGTATTTTTCAAGACATATCTCTTGAATTACTGTCTTCCATTATACAATTTCCACGGTCACCTGAATACCCAAAGCTTTGGCAATACGCTCGATATCACGCTTCTTTGTTTTTGTATTGCTGCAGGTCATAAGAAACCGTCCGTTGCCTAATGGTTTTTGAGCGCGCTGGTATTTCTCATGAAGTGTGTTTGATATCAAGGGAATCTTGCATACCTTGATATTTAAAGATTGCACTTGTTCCACACCTACTGTCATCACAAATTGCCGGAAAGTCTCGGCTGCTTGTGTTTCTTGAATTACTTTCCCATTGCCAAAAGTAATCTTTAATCGGGATATTGGAGTATTGCTTTCCGTATCATTGGTTACTTGGTACAGTTTCTTTGCTGCTTCAAGAAATCTTGGAAATAATGTTCCCCACTGGTTGTTGACAACAATTTTTGTTCCGTCTGCCAATAAAATAACTTCATCAGGCTTAAGAAAGTAACGTTTCTTTAAATCGGGATGAGATTTGATTTTTTCTTGGACTTCTATCAAGGTACGTATTACACCCAATGCTTTACTGTGTAAATTGGATGGAAAGACTTTTTCCAGTTCAACATAGTTTATGTTGGGATGGTCTTTGATATAGTGCTTGACTACTTCCAATACAAAACGTCTTTTGACATAGAAGTTGATTCCATCCACTGAGAATTTTGTGTGGTCTTTGGAATCACTTTCTTTATGACCGTTTTGTGAGTTCTTAGATGTTTGCCCCTTTTTAAGCTGTAATGAAGGGAGAATGCTCTTATTTTCGTAATGTATTGTAAGCGTAAGATTGGCAAATTCTTCATTAATGGCGGATTCCTCAAATCCTTCAGCTGTAAACTTGTCTTTGAGCAACGAAATCATATTCTTTACCCCATTGCCTTCGGATAAGAATTCTGACACCCTCCTATGCAGATTATTACGCGCTTGGATTTTTTTATATTGCTCATTACAGAATGTTTCTATTTTTCCCAGATTGAATTTGTCGTAAGTTAGCAGGTCACAGATGATGGAACCATTTACATCTTCTTTCTTAAATTCTGCTGTAAATACACAGATGGGATTCTCGCCATCGTTGGGAATGTCGTAGTAAAGCTGTATCTTTTCTCCTATATATAATCCGACATTAAGTTTCAGTTGGCGCATATACGACATCAACTGATTTTCTTGCCTCTCATTTTGTATATTAGACGGACGTTTTATTTCAATTGGGAGTACGGGGGATTGTGTATCATGTTCGTTCTTTCGCCAAAGTACAATGTCCGGGCGTATGGAGTTGCTATTGCCTATCGGTAATGTATACTGGGATACCATTGTTCCATTGGTCTTTTTCCATCCAAGAAATTTCAAGCAGTTCTCTATTTCCCGCTGGTAGTCACCTTCTACCGAATTTGTTTCAAAATACGGTATCAGTGTTTCCACAATCTCAGGCCAATTTTCATTCATCTTTTATCGGGTTATATTAGGACATATTGTTTACACTTCTTCGGAGTGTGCATAAAGCAAATGTATTGACTTTATTTGAACTGCCCAAATTATAGTCATAAAAAATGAATCGGGCGGTGTACAATAAAAACAAATAATCCCGGATTCTTGACAAAGAGTCCGGGACTATTTGTTTTTATCGTTTTTGAGGGGCTTTACTTAGCCGGCTTCAACCATTTGTCCAGCCATTCAAAGAAGGTACGTTGCCACAGCACGCCATTCTGAGGTTTCAGTACCCAGTGGTTTTCGTCCGGATAGATAAGCAGTTCGGCAGGAACGCCACGCATCACGGCTGCATCGAAGGCGGCCATTGCCTGGTTGGCAAGGATGCGGAAGTCCTTCTCTCCGTGGATGCAGAGGATAGGGGTGTCCCATTTGTCGACGAAGAGATGCGGGGAGTTGGCAAAAGTGCGTTGTGCCGTAGCGTTGTTCTTTTCCCAATAAGCGCCGCCCATATCCCAGTTGGCAAACCATTTCTCTTCCGTTTCCAGATATTGCATTTCCATGTTGAAGATACCGTCGTGTGCGATGAATGCCTTGAAGCGTTTGTCATGGTGTCCGGCAAGCCAATATACGGAGAAGCCTCCGAAGCTGGCGCCTACGCAACCCAGGCGGTCTTTGTCGACGAAAGGTTCCTTGGCCATTTCGTCAATGGCAGTGAAGTAGTCCTTCATGCACTGGCCGCCATAATCACCGCTGATGGCTTCGTTCCATTCTACACCGAAGCCAGGAAGACCACGGCGGTTGGGAGCTACGATGATATAGTCGTTTGCTGCCATAATCTGGAAATTCCAACGGTAGCTCCAGAACTGGCTGACGGGACTCTGAGGACCGCCTTCACAGAAGAGGAGGGTGGGGTACTTCTTGTTAGGGTCGAACTGCGGAGGATAAATCACCCAGGTCAGCATCTGCTTGCCGTCGGTGGTCTTCATCCAGCGGGCTTCCACCTTACCCATTTCCAGCTGGTCGTAAATCTGCTTGTTTTCTGTGGTCAGTTGCACTGCTTCTGCAAAAGCGTCGCCGTTGCGTGCACTGTTTACGGCATAGATTTCGTCGCCCATGCTCATGGAGTGGCGTTTGGCGATAATCTTGTCTCCGCAAAGGGCAAGCGAAGCATAGTCGTACATGCCGTCGGTGAGCTGGGTAAGCTTGTCGTTTCCGGCAAGGTCGATGTTGTAAATCTGTGTCTCGCCATGCCATACACCGATGAAGTAGATGCTCTGGGAATCTTTGTTCCACAAGAAGGCGTCCACGTTCGATTCGAAAGCTTTGCTTACAAAACGTTTCTCGCCGGTCTCGAGGTTCATGATAAACAAGCGGTTCAAGTCGGCTTCGTAGCCGTCACGCTCCATGCTCTGCCAGGCGATGTATTTGCCGTCGGGAGAGTATTGGGGATTCGTGTCATATCCCTTGTTTTCTTCCGTGATGTTTTTGGTTTCCTTGGAGGCAAGGTCGTAGATATAAATGTCGGAGTTGGTGGAAATGGCATACGCCAGTCCGGTTTTCTTACGGCATGTATAGGCCACCTTATCAGAAGACGGGCTCCATGCCAGCTGCTCGATACCGCCCCAGGGCTTCATCGGGCTTTCGTATGGCTCTCCCTCAAGAATATCAGTGACATTGCTGATGGCATTGCCGTCGAAATCGGCAACGAATGGATGGGGAGCAGTAGTCACCCATTCGTCCCAATGCTTGTACATCAGGTCGGTAACGATGATGCCGGTGGCTTTAGGAAGGTCCGGATGTTTGTCTGCCGTACTCTTCACGGTCTTTACCTGGGCAATGAAAAGGAGTTTCTTGCCGTCGGGCGAGAAAGAGAACCCTTCGATGTCTCCCTCGTATTGAGTCAGCTGCTTGCGTCCGCTGCCGTCGGGATTCATTTCCCATACCTGGCTGCTGCCGCTTTCGTTGCAGAGGAAGGCAAGCTTCTTGCCGTCCTTGAACCACGTGGGCTGTCCTTCTTGCCAGGCGTCATGCGTTATCTGGGTATTGCCACTACCGTCGGCATTCATGACGAAGACTTCGCTGTTACTCTTGTTCTGGGGCACGCTGTAATAGGATACCGTGTAGGCAATTTGCTTTTCGTCGGGAGATACGGCTACACTGCCGATACGTCCCATCGCCCAGAGTGCCTCGGGTGTCATACGCTTTCCTTCAATCTTGATGTCCGACCGCTGGATGAGCGTCGCTGCGTCCTGCTGCTGTCCGGCATCTTTTGTTCCTCCGCAGGAGGCCAATGTCATGGCTGCTGACATAAGTAGTAGATTTACTTGTTTCATATATGTTTTTTGTTTCGGTTATTTCAATGCAAAGATACTAAATTTTCCTTCCTTGCCAATTCCCACGTTTGATATATAGCCAGCAGAAAATGAGAATAAAGCTGGAATAAACCATTTCCGAGGTCCAGCAGATGGCCACGTCGAGTTGCAGAATCAGAATAATGTAGGTGATATAGGCTGTGTAGATGACCAGCGTAGCCATCTCCAACCCCCATGCAGTACGCGTATTGCCGGTTCCGGAAACTGCCTGGAAATAGACATTGGCAGGAACCAGGAACAGATAGGTGGAGCACATCACCCAAAGCGAATGCACGGCAGCGTCCTGCAGGTCGGGTATGTCGGTATAAATTCCCAGAATCAGCTTGGGGAACAGCGCGAAAAGCAATGCCAGCGGAAGTACGAAAACGTAGGCTATGCGTACGTGCTGCCGGATAGTGCCTGCCACGCAATCGGAGTGGCCTGCACCGATGAGGTTGCTGACCAATGAACCGCAGGTAGAGGCAAATGCCATGAGTACCATGAACAGTATGCCGGACACGTTGCGGACAATGTTGGTCACTGCCAGCGAGCGCTCTCCCAGATGCTCCACATAAAGGAAGAAAAGGAACCAGGTGGAGAGGGAGAAGAAATTCTGTATCATGGTCCAGAAAGAGACGTTCAGCATCCGTTTCAATACGTCCAACCGGAACTTCGGAATACGGTCCAGCCCGTACTTGCAGCAGTCGATACGGCTACGGGTATAGAGGATGAAGAATAACAGCGAAACCAGCTCGGCCAATGAGGAGCCGATGGCGGCTCCGGCAATGCCGAGTGCAGGAAAACCGAATTTACCGAAAATCAGGATATAGTTGAATACGACATTGCTCAACACCATGACGATGGAGTTCAGTGTCAGTGTCTTGGTCTGGGTGGTTCCCAAGAAAAAGGCACGGAACATGACTGCGCTGAACGAGAAGAAGGCACCGAATACACGCCAGTGCAGGTAGCTGGTGGCTGCTTCGTAGATATGTTCCGAGGCTACGATGCGTTTCAGGATAATCGGCGAGAAGCAATAAGATAGCAGGAACATGACTGCCGCCATCCCGACTTGGAAATAGATGCCCTGATAGAACAAGTCACCGATTTCCTTATACTGCCGTTCGCCGTTGCGCCGGGCAATGAGTATCTGTGCCCCGATGCTGAAACCGAAGGCAACCATGAAGATGACCATATAGAAGACACCGGCGATGGCAGATGCTCCCAACTCGACTTCGCCTACACGTCCGAGGAAGGCGGTGTCCGTCATACCTATCATCTGCTCCATAAGGAGGCTGATTAGGATAGGGTAGGCTATGAGCCAGATTTGTTTGTAAGTGTATTTAGTCTGCATAATTTAGAGTCTGTGAATTTTTTCGTTGGTGTAAGGATAAGAAAGCCGGGCAAATGTCATTGTCCGGCTTTCTGCAAAAGAATATCTTGAACGGTAGTCTTACTACTTTTTGTTCTGTTTTTCTTTCATCATCTGTTCCTGCTGTTTCTGCATGGCTTCCAGACGAGCGGCGAAACCGGTTTTCTTCATCTTCTTCGGGTCTTTCTTGTTGGCTTCCAACTGAGCAAGAAGGGCTTCCTCATTGGTTGTCTTGCGCATGATGAGCGTTGTTACCACACTGACTAACGTAGAGATGAAGTAGTAATAGTTCAATCCCGAAGGATAGTCGTTCAATATGAAGAGGAACATGATAGGCATCAGGTATGACATCCACTTCATGGCAGCCATCTGCGGATTGGCACCCGTATCCTGTTGCTGCATCATGTACTTCGTGTTCAATATGTTGGTAACCGTCATCAGCAGGCAGAACAAGCTGAGGTGGCTTCCCAGGAACGGGATATGGAACGGGAAGTTGATGAACGCATCGTAAGTGGAAAGGTCGTCTGCCCACAAGAAGCTCTGCTGGCGGAGTTCAATGGCACTCGGCACGAACATGAACAAGGCCATCAGGATAGGGAACTGTATCAGCATCGGCAGACATCCGCCCATCGGACTGACTCCGTACTGGCTGTAGAGGCCCATCACTTCCTGCTGCTTCTTCATGGCATCTTCCTGCTTGGGGTACTTCTTGTTTATCTCGTCGATTTTCGGTTTCAGTACGCGCATCTTGGCAGAAGACATGTAGGTCTTCCACGTAGCCGGGAATACCACTGCCTTTACAATCAGCGTCATGAACAACAGTACGATACCCATGCTCAACCCCCAACTGGACAACCAGTCGAAGATGTTGATGGTGAACCATTTGTTTATCCAGCGGATGAGCGGCCAGCCCAGATAGACCAGACGGTTCAGCTCCCACTTCTCGTCACGCCCCTTGTCGAGTGCGGTCAGAGTCTTGTAGTGATTGGGGCCGAAGTAGAAGAACAGCTGGGTAGGTTCCTTGCCAGCAGGGTCGAACTTCGTGCTCATCTCCGCAGAATAGTCCTTGATGTAGCCGCTGCCTTGAGTCTCCATCTTGGAACTCAGTTTGGTCTTTTCAAAGTCGGCATCTGCCAAAAATACTGAAGAGAAGAACTGGTTCTTGAAAGCAATCCAGTCCAGGCGTTCCGGAACTTCCTTTTCGTCGTTCTTGTTGGCAGACAGATAATCGGTACCCTCTCCGGCGATTTTGTAAGTCAGTTCAGCCAGACGGTTCTCGTAGGTGTAACCCTTCTCTATCTGACGGGCACGCTGAGACCACTCGATGTCCACATAATTGTTGGTAGCCGCCAGCTTACCTTCCATATTGACTGCCTGAATAGTAAAGTCTATCAGGTATGTGTCATTGTGCATGCGATATGTAAAGTCGATATAGCTGTTGCTGTCTGCCGACAAACGCATGGTGACGGTACTGTCCGTACGGTTTACTGCGGTGAAATAATAGTCTTCCGTCTGGATAGTCTCTTTCTTGTTGTAAAAGAGGAAATTCATGGAAGCGTCATTGCCGCTAAACAGTGTGACGGGGGTCGTCTTGTCTTGTCCCATGTATTCCTTCAGCGTGGCCGAAGCTATGCGCCCGCCTTTTGTATCTACGGTTATTTCTGCTAGGTTGTTCTGGATGGTTACCTGCGAGTTGGTTCCTTGACGGGCGTCGAAGAAGAGGGCAGTGGAGTCAACGCTTGCTTCCGCTCCGCTTTCGTTGGCCAGGGCTGCTTCTGCCTTGGCTTTCAAGTCGGCTTCGCGCTGTTGCACCTGGGCTATGGAGTCGTAGTAACGTTGCTGTGCTTCCAACTGCTCCTGGCTGGGACGGCTCAGAAAGCTGAAACCTACTAACAATATCGCTATCAGAACAAGACCTGTGATGGTATTTTTATCCATTCTTTGTTGATTACAAATTACTTATTACAAATTATTTCTTTTCGTTTTCATTTTCGATGGCGGCCTTCACGAATGCTACGAACAGTGGGTGCGGATGCAATACCGTACTGCTGTATTCGGGATGGAACTGGGTACCGACAAACCACTTCAATGCGGGAATCTCAACAATTTCCACCAGGTCCGATTCGGGGTTTATACCCACACACTTCATACCTGCTGCTTCGTAGGCATCCTTGAAGCTGTTGTTGAACTCGTAGCGGTGACGGTGACGTTCCTGGATATGCTCGGTACCATATGCCTCGTATGCCTTGCTGCCTTTCTGCAGAACACATTCGTAGGCACCCAGACGCATGGTTCCACCCATATTGGTGATGGACTTCTGCTCTTCCATGATGTCGATGACATTGTGCGGTGTCTTTTCGTCCATCTCGCGTGAGTTGGCATCGGCATAACCCAGTACGTTACGGGCAAATTCGATGGCGATACACTGCATACCCAGACAGATACCGAAGGTGGGGATGTCGTGCGTACGCGCATATTTGATGGCTACGAACTTGCCGGCAACGCCGCGTTCGCCGAAGCCTGGACCGATAAGTACGCCTGCCATGCCTTTCAGGGCTTCTGCCACATTCTCGTCAGTCAGCTTTTCACTGTTCACGAAGTCTACCGATACCTTGCGGTCATTGTAGGTTCCTGCTTGTGAAAGGGCCTCGCGGATGGACTTGTAGGCATCCTGCAAGTCATATTTGCCCACCAATGCGATGTGCAGCGGGGCAGTCTCTTCGGCTTTGTGACGGCGTTCGAGGAAAGCACGCCACGGTCCCAGTCCCGGAGTGTCGCCGACGGGAAGTCCCATTTTCTTCAAAATGGTAACGTCCAGTCCCTGGCTCTGCATCAAGATGGGCACCTCGTAGATGGTAGGCGCGTCGATGCTTTGCACCACGGCATTCTCGTCCACATTGCAGAACAGAGCCACTTTCTTGCGCAGGGTGGTACTCAACTCATGTTCCGTACGCAGTACGAGGACATCGGGTTGGATACCGGCACTTTGCAGTTCCTTTACGGAGTGCTGGGTGGGCTTGGTCTTCAGCTCACCGGCAGCTGCCAGGTAGGGGACATAAGTAAGGTGTACGCACAAGGCGTCTTTTCCCAGTTCCCACTTCAGCTGACGGATGCTTTCCAGATAGGGCAGAGACTCTATGTCACCCACTGTACCGCCAATCTCGGTAATAACAAAGTCGAATTTGTATTTGTTTCCCAGCAGTTTTACATTACGCTTGATTTCGTCTGTAATATGGGGAATAACCTGGATGGTCTTTCCCAGATAGTCACCCCGGCGCTCTTTGTCGATGACGCTTTTGTAGATGCGTCCGGTCGTGATATTGTTGGCCTTGGTGGTCTGGATGCCCAGGAAGCGTTCGTAATGGCCCAAATCGAGGTCGGCTTCGTGGCCATCCACGGTAACGTAGCATTCGCCGTGTTCATAAGGGTTCAGTGTACCCGGGTCGATGTTGATGTACGGGTCAAACTTCTGGATGGTTACCTTGTAACCTCTTGCTTGCAGCAATTTACCGATGGAGGATGAGATGATACCTTTACCTAATGAAGAGGCAACACCACCGGTGACGAAAATATACTTTGTTTCTCCCACAACTATATTATTTTATTAATTGTTTAATCTAATGCCAAGAGCCTATACGGCTTGTCGTTCAGGGTGCGCACTGCTCCCGTCAGTACACGTAGAACTTAAAAAGCGCAAAATTATAAAAAAAAGAGGAAGTAGAGAAAGTTTCGATGAAACAATTATTAAAAAATACGATTTCATCGAAGAAAGTCCTTCTTGCCTTTTTCTTATGGCTTTTCTATGTTTTCTAAACATTTTAAGCTAAATTTGCGCTCGAAACATAGACTTTAGGGCATTATGAAGAATAGACACATTGCATTTTGGTTAATTGCTACGATGATTTCTTCGTCGGTGATGGCACAGAATACGCTGGATACCGCCTCGAAGAACAGTGGACAGGAAACAACTGCCAAAGCCGACACCTTGCCGGATATAATGAAAGAATACATGATTCTGAAATTGAAACCGGAAGGTATGGGGTACAGGCTGGATACTGTTTCCATATTATATGAAAGGTATATCGGAGTGCTGGATTATTTGAATGACCCCACGACTCCGGAGCGTTATATACCTTCCAATCCGAACTACTATAGGTTGTTCCTTCCCCTTACCTATTATTATGCCCCCATGAGACGCCTTTCCAAGGTGGACTGGCATTTCCAGGTGCCTGATACGGTGCCTGCCCTGACGCGCGAGATGTTGCCGTTCGACACACTGAGTTTCACCTCAAAGGACCGAGCCAACAAACTGGTGGACCGTACGCTGCTGAACACGTATGTGAATTGTCCCAATCTGGTTGTAATGACCGAGAAGGAGGTGATGAAAGGGAAGATATTCAAGGATAATATAGAGAAGGAGGTTTCTTCCAAGCCGTCCGTCGTGAAACTGTTTGCGCAGGAGAATATGGTGGGAGTGAAGGAGGAAGCCGACGTGATTATCCACAAGCCCAACTGGTGGGTGACGGGTGGAAACGGTTCGTTGCAGATTACCCAGAACTATATCTCCGACAACTGGTACAAGGGAGGTGAGAGCACTAACGCCGTGCTTGCCAACCTGCAATTGTTTGCCAACTATAATGACCGTGAAAAGGTGCAGTGGGAAAATCTGCTCGATGCCAAGCTGGGCTTCAGCTCCGCACCTTCCGACGAGTTTCATAACTATCTGGTAAGTACCGACCAGCTCCGGCTGTACAGTAAACTGGGTATTCAAGCTGCGTCCAAGTGGTATTATACCATCACGACTGAGTTTAAGACCCAGTTCTGCAATGGCTACAAGGCCAACAGTGAAGAGCTGGTTTCGGCTTTCTTTGCTCCGGCGGACTGGTCAAGCAGTATCGGTATGGACTACAAGTTGAAGAAGCAGAAATTCAGCTTGTCCGTTTTCATGGCTCCGCTGACGTACATGCTGCGCTATGTGGGGAATAAGGGTGTGAATGAAGTGAGTTTCGGTCTTGAGGAGGGCAAGTGCGTGAAGCATAACTTCGGTTCGCAGATACAGCCTACACTTTCATGGACCATCATTCCTTCCATCACGCTGGATTCCCGCCTGGACTTCCAGACCAGTTATGAGTGGACGCGTATCGAATGGGAAAACACGGTGAACTTTGTGCTGAACCGCTATCTTTCCACCAAGCTCTATGTGCACGCCCGCTATGACGACAGTGCCAAGCCGACGGAAGGGGACAGCTATTTTCAGGTAAAAGAATTGCTCAGTTTCGGTATCAATTATAAATGGTAAATAAACAAATGGTCTGTTCGGAGTGAACAGATTATCTGTTTTGGTTAGTCAGACGGTCTGTTTTTCCTTGACAGACCGTCTGTTTTTTGTCTTTTTGTAGTCTGTGGCAGGTGAAAAAACATAAAAACATAGAAAAAGCACGTTTACGAACACAGAAAATGCATAGGAAAGGTTTGCAGTTCACAAATAATGCGTAAATTTGCCGCGATTTGTAATGCACACTTTGCAAAATGGCGAATACTATAAAACATCAAGGTATTGTGGAAAACATAAACGGTTCTCATCTCCAAGTGAGAATCATCCAGACTTCAGCGTGCGCTTCGTGTAGTGTCAAGGGACATTGTACCTCTGCGGATACAAAAGAGAAACTTGTCGATGTGGCCGATGCCAATGCCGCATCCTACCAGCCCGGTGACCGTGTATGGGTGACGGGCGAACTTTCAATGGGAGTGATGGCAGTTCTGTTTGCCTTTATATTTCCTTTCCTTATTCTGATAATCTCACTATTTGTCTTTATGTCCATCTGGAATGACGAGCTGCGTTCCGCGCTTTGCTCGCTGGCACTCCTTATACCTTATTATTATATATTGTGGCTGAACAAGTCGCGGATGGGTAAGAAGTTCTCATTCTCCGTACGACCGATGAACTAACTAATAATAAAACAAATAATTAATAAACAACTAATTTATGAATGTAATTCTGATTGCAGTGATTTCATTGGGAGTTATAGCGCTGGTATCGGCCGCTATTCTTTACGTGGCTTCCAAGAAATTCGCCGTGTATGAAGATCCGCGGATTGCCCAGGTAGCAGAGGTGCTTCCCCAGGCAAATTGCGGTGGATGTGGTTACCCCGGTTGTAGCGGATTTGCAGATGCTTGCGTAAAGGCAGGTTCGCTGGATGGTAAACTTTGTCCGGTGGGTGGACAGCCCGTCATGACAAAGATTGCCGAGATTCTGGGCTTGGATGCCGCTGCTGCCGAACCTATGGTTGCGGTGGTGAGATGTAATGGAACTTGTGCCAACCGTCCTCGTGTGAACCAATACGATGGCGCCAAGAGTTGTGCCATTGCGGCTTCTCTCTATGGTGGTGAAACGGGTTGTAGTTATGGCTGTCTGGGATGCGGCGACTGTGTGGCTGCCTGCCAGTTCGATGCTATCCACATGAATCCGGAGACCGGACTTCCCGAAGTGGATGAGGAAAAGTGTACGGCTTGTGGAGCTTGTGCCAAGGCTTGTCCGAAATCTATTATTGAAATCCGTCCTCAAGGCAAGAAATCACGTCGTATTTACGTACAGTGTGTAAACAAGGACAAGGGGGCCGTAGCACGCAAGGCTTGTACCGTGGCATGTATCGGTTGCGGCAAGTGTGTGAAGGTTTGTCCGTTCGAGGCTATCACGCTGGAAAACAATCTGGCTTACATTGACCCCAATAAGTGCAAATCCTGTCGCAAGTGCGAGGAAGCTTGTCCGCAAAACACAATCATTGCCCTCAACTTCCCGCCGCGCAAACCGAAGGCTGACGATACAGCTCCCCAAGTAAAGGTTGCAGTTCCTAAAGCTGAGGTTGAGACTCCTAAAGCAGAGGTTTAGACTTCCCAAGTTGAGGTATGAATTAATAAAGTAAATAAACGACTAAAAATACAGAATTGTATGTTGAAGACATTTTCAATTGGTGGAGTCCATCCACACGAAAATAAACTTTCAGCACATCAGCCTATCATCAAGGCAGAGATTCCGGCCAAGGCCGCTATCTTGCTGGGACAGCACATCGGTGCTCCTGCCAAGCCTATCGTTGCCAAAGGTGATGTTGTGAAAGTGGGTACAAAGATTGCCGAGCCCGGCGGTTTTGTATCAGCAGCCATTCATTCGTCTGTCAGCGGGAAAGTCGCTAAGATTGACACGATTGTCGATGCCAGCGGTTACGCCAAGCCTGCTATATTCATTGACGTAGAAGGGGATGAATGGGAAGAATCCATTGACCGTTCCGAAACGTTGGTGAAGGAATGCAGTCTGACCTCCGAGGAAATCGTGAAGAAAATCGCTGATGCCGGTATCGTAGGTCTGGGCGGTGCATGCTTCCCTACGCAGGTCAAGTTGTGTCCTCCTCCTGCATTCAAGGCAGAGTGTGTCATCATCAACGCCGTAGAGTGCGAACCGTATCTGACTGCCGACCATCAGCTGATGCTGGAACATGCGGAAGAAATTATGGTAGGTGTATCCATTCTGATGAAGGCGGTAAAGGTGAACAAGGCATTCATCGGCATTGAGAACAATAAGCCCGATGCCATCCAGCTGATGACGAAGGTTGCTTCCAGCTATGCAGGTATCGAGGTGGTACCCTTGAAGGTACAATATCCGCAGGGTGGTGAAAAGCAGTTGATTGATGCTGTCATCAGTCGCCAGGTTGCAGCCGGTGCGTTGCCTATCTCCACGGGAGCTGTGGTGCAGAATGTGGGTACCGCATTTGCCGTTTACCAGGCCGTACAGAAGAACAAACCTCTGTTTGAGCGTGTCATTACCGTGACCGGTAAGTCGTTGGCAAAGCCGTCCAATTTCCTGGCACGTATCGGTACGCCGATGAAGCAGCTGATTGAAGCTTGCGGCGGTTTGCCCGAAGATACGGGTAAGATTATCGGCGGTGGCCCGATGATGGGTAAAGCTCTGGTAAATACGGATGTACCGACAGCCAAAGGAAGCTCCGGTATTCTGATTATGAACGAGAAGGAAGCCAAGCGCGGCGAAGTACAGCCTTGTATCCGTTGTGCCAAGTGCGTGGGAGCCTGCCCGATGGGGTTGGAGCCGTATCTGCTGGCTACCGTTTCGGCCCACGGAGATTTTGAAAGAGTAGAGAAAGAAGACATTATGTCGTGTATAGAATGCGGTTCATGCCAGTTCACTTGTCCTTCCAACCGTCCGATGCTGGATTATATCCGCTTGGGTAAGGGTAAGGTAGGAGCGATGATCCGTGCACGTCAAGCTAAAAAATAACGAAGTATGAATAAATTAATCGTATCCCTTTCGCCCCACGTTCACGGCGGTGACAGCGTGAAGAAGAATATGTACGGTGTGCTTATCGCATTGATTCCGGCATTCCTCGTTTCGCTTTACTTTTTCGGACTGGGTGCGCTGATTGTTACGGCCACTTCCGTAGCAGCCTGCTTGTTCTTTGAATGGGCCATCGGCAAATTCCTCATGAAAAAAGAGACCACAACCATCACCGACGGCTCTGCCATCATTACCGGTGTGTTGCTGGCCTTTAACCTGCCTTCCAACCTGCCCATCTGGATAATCATCCTCGGCGCCTTGTTTGCCATCGGGGTAGGCAAGATGTCCTTCGGAGGTTTGGGTTGCAATCCCTTTAACCCTGCACTGGCAGGACGTGTGTTCCTGTTGCTTTCATTCCCCGTGCAGATGACGACATGGCCGGCTGTAGGCCAGTTGACAGCCTATACGGATGCCACGACGGCTGCTACGCCGCTGGCTATTATGAAAGGTGTCATCAATGGTGCTCCAGGCATGTCCCTGAGCGACCTTCCGGGAGCTTTCGACCTTCTGATAGGTAATAATGGAGGATGTCTCGGTGAGGTGAGTGCCTTGGCGCTGCTGCTTGGTTTGTTCTACATGTTGTGGAAGAAAATCATCACCTGGCACATTCCGGTATCTATTCTGGTGACGGTATTCGTGTTCTCTGGTATCATGTATCTGGTCAATCCGGAACTTTATGTATCCCCGGTCGTACAGTTGTTGTCCGGTGGTCTGATGCTGGGTGCTGTCTTTATGGCTACGGACTACGTGACTTCTCCGATGAGCCACAAAGGTATGCTGATTTATGGTGTTTGCATCGGCCTACTGACTGTCATCATCCGTCTGTTCGGTGCATATCCGGAGGGTATGTCGTTTGCCATTCTGATTATGAATGCGTTCACTCCGCTCATCAACACCTATGTTAAACCTAAACGCTTTGGGGAGGTAGCGAAGAAGAAATGAAAAAGTTAGAATCATCCTTGAAGAATATGTTGCTGGTACTTACGGGCGTTACCGCAATCTCCGTAGCGTTGCTGGCTTATGTAAACGAATTGACGAAGGAGCCCATTGCGCAGGCCAATGCAAAGACCTTGAGCGATGCCGTAAGTGCGGTGGTTCCGGGCTTCGACAATGACCCCATCGCCGAGAAGAAGATGCAGGAAGTAAACGGAGTACAGTATTCTGTATATCCTGCCACCAAAGGCGGAGAATATATCGGAGCTGCTGTGGAAGCTGTTGCCATGGGTTTTGGCGGTGAGCTGAAAGTGTTGGTCGGTTTCGATGCTGAAGGCAAAATCATCGACTACTCCTTATTGTCGCATGTGGAAACTCCGGGGTTGGGCTCCAAAGCTGCCGACTGGTTCAAGAAAGGCAATAAAGGTGACATCACCGGCATGAATCCGGGTGAAGCGGCATTGACAGTGAGCAAGGACGGTGGTAAAGTAGATGCCATTACAGCGTCTACCATCACTTCACGTGCTTTTTTGAATGCAGTGAATGCGGCTTATGCTGCCTATGCCGGTCAGGAAACTGCCGACGGCACTACCGGCGCTACTCAAAAGAATGTTGAACAACCTGCTGATTCCGCAGCTCCCGAAGCTGTGGATACACTCAGCGCTAAATAAGAAAGGAGTAGAAGATATGAATAATTTTAAAGTTATGATGAACGGGATTATCAAAGAGAATCCTACGTTTGTGCTCCTGCTGGGTATGTGTCCTACACTGGGTACCACTTCCTCTGCTATCAACGGTATGGGTATGGGACTGGCTACAATGTTCGTGCTGATATGTTCCAATGTGGTGATTTCTGCCATCAAGAATCTGATTCCCGATATGGTGCGTATTCCTTCATTCATTGTGGTCATAGCATCATTTGTGACACTGTTGCAGATGATAATGCAAGCCTACGTTCCTGCATTGTACGCCACGCTGGGCTTGTTCATTCCGCTGATTGTTGTAAACTGTATCGTATTGGGACGTGCCGAGGCATTTGCTGCCAAAAACAATCCGGTGGCTTCCTTGTTCGACGGTCTGGGCATGGGCTTGGGCTTTACCATTGCACTGACATTGCTGGGTGCCGTGCGTGAGTTCCTGGGAACCGGCAAGATATTCAACTTGAGTATCCTTCCTGAAGAATACGGCATGTTGGTATTTGTCCTTGCTCCGGGTGCATTCATCGCATTGGGCTATCTCATTGCTTTAATCAACAGTATGAAGAAGAATTAATAATGAAAAATTAAAAATGAAAAAATTGAGAACGTATCGGCGGTAGGCTGCCGGGCTTTTAATTTTTAGTTTTTAATTCTTAATTTAATGATTATGGAATATATATTGATATTTATCTCGGCAATCTTTGTAAACAACATCGTATTGTCGCAATTCTTGGGAATTTGCCCGTTCTTGGGAGTTTCCAAGAAAGTGGAGACTGCATTGGGCATGTCGGCAGCGGTGGCATTCGTGCTCACCATCGCCACCATCGTGACATTCCTTATTCAGAAGTATGTGCTCGACGCTTTTGATTTGGGCTATTTGCAGACTATTACCTTTATCCTGGTGATTGCCGCATTGGTGCAGATGGTAGAGATTATCCTGAAGAAAGTTTCTCCTTCTCTGTATCAGGCCTTGGGCGTGTTCCTGCCGTTGATTACTACCAACTGCTGTATTCTCGGTGTGGCCATCCTTGTTATCCAAAAAGATTATGATTTGCTGACGGGAGTGGTTTATGCATTCTCCACGGCACTTGGTTTCGGCTTGGCACTGACACTGTTTGCAGGCCTGCGCGAGCAAATGAGCCTGGTTAGTGTGCCGAAAGGTATGCAGGGCACTCCGATAGCTTTGATTACGGCCGGACTGCTGGCAATGGCATTCATGGGCTTTTCGGGGGTTGTGAAGATTTAAAGAAGAAAAACCGGAAATAAAGTGAAGGGGGGATAAGCTAAAATTTATCCCCCCTTTTTCTGTTTTTATTAATTTATTTCCTTACATTTGTGGCGTATTGATAACCTAAAAGCTAAATTGTCTATATTTAATATGAAAGAGAAAATTTTAGTTACGGGTGGAACCGGTTACATTGGTTCTCACACGGTGGTGGAACTTCAAAACGCAGGTTATGAAGTTGTTATTATTGATAATTTGTCAAACTCCAGCGCAGATGTTGTAGATAACATAGAGAAGGTATCGGGTATCCGTCCTGCATTCGAGAAATTGGATTGCTTGGATTATGCCGGTCTTGACGCTGTGTTTACCAAATATAAAGGCATTAAAGCCATCATTCACTTTGCAGCCAGCAAGGCCGTAGGTGAGTCTGTCCAGAAACCGTTGCTTTACTATCGTAATAACCTGGTTTCACTGATTAACCTGCTGGAACTGATGCCGAAGCATGGAGTGGAGGGTATCGTATTTTCTTCTTCCTGCACAGTTTACGGCCAGCCGGACGAGCTTCCGGTAACGGAAAAGGCACCTATCAAGAAAGCTGAGTCTCCGTATGGAAACACGAAGCAAATCAATGAAGAGATTGTACGTGATACGGTTGCTTCCGGTGCTCCGATAAACGCCATCTTGTTGCGTTACTTCAACCCGATAGGTGCACACCCCACAGCATTGCTGGGAGAATTGCCTAACGGTGTACCGCAGAACTTGATTCCTTATCTTACCCAGACCGCTATCGGCATCCGTGAGAAACTGAGCGTGTTTGGTGACGATTATGATACTCCCGACGGTTCTTGTATCCGCGACTTCATCAATGTAGTCGATTTGGCCAAAGCACACGTAGTGGCTATCCGCCGTATCTTGGAGAACAAGCAGAAGGAAAAAGTGGAAGTATTCAATATCGGTACAGGTCGTGGACTTTCCGTATTGGAACTGATTAATGCTTTCGAAAAGGCTACCGGTGTAAAACTGAACTATCAGATAGTAGGTCGGCGTGCCGGTGATATTGAGAAGGTATGGGCAAACCCGGAATTGGCAAACAATGAACTGGGTTGGAAGGCAGAAACAAGTATTGAAGATACTTTACTTTCTGCATGGAAATGGCAGTTGAAGCTTCGTGAAAGAGGTATTCAATGACAAACTTTGAATTTGTGTTTTTTAACAAATAGGCAATAAACAAATGCCTCCCCGCATTTGTTTATAATGTGCAAATCAGCCTGAAGCTGTTTATGTATATGTGAATATCCGTAACTAGTACGTATGCCTCCCCGGCATAGACAGGTAAGATTGCATAGTAGTTTTGTCGTGTTTTATTTTGTGTTTGTGTTGTGAATAAGCCTTGTCGAGAGACAAGGCTTATTTTTTGTATATTATATACAGAACCTCTGTTGTCAATTCAGTGTTTTTTCATAAGATGGGTGGGCAATTCCTTTTTCTTGCTAATTGTTAACTGACGTTATCATGTCTGTAACAATTTGTTCCAATTGTAGTATTAATCGTTCAAAATAGTCTTTTTTGTTCAAAAAATGCTATACACGGTAACAACTACATGCAAATTGTTTATACATTTGCGTTGTTGTTTATGTAACTATTGGGATGAACAAACCATAGCTGACAAACGTTAATAGGTACGAGTACATAGCTGATGAAAGACGCGACTTGGCTGACTTGTTAATGAGGATACACGCGACTTACAACTTAGTATTGGGAAAAATAATTAAGGAAATATAGAATAAAAAGATTGCTTATGTCACAGATTGTCGGACATATCTCACAGGTAATCGGGCCTGTAGTAGACGTCTATTTCGAAGGAACGGAGGCAGAAATGATGTTGCCGAGTATTCACGACGCACTGGAAATAAAAAGGTCGAACGGCAAAAGACTGATTGTAGAGGTACAGCAGCACATTGGTGAAAACACGGTGCGTACTGTTGCTATGGACAGTACGGACGGCCTGCAGAGAGGAATGACAGTGCATCCGCTGGGAGGCCCCATCACCATGCCGATAGGTACACAAATCAAAGGCCGCCTGATGAACGTAGTGGGCGACTCTATCGACGGCATGAAGGAGTTGGACCGTACAGGTGCTTATCCCATCCATCGCGACCCCCCTAAGTTTGAAGATTTGACTACCGTACAAGAGGTGCTTTATACAGGCATCAAGGTTATCGACTTGCTGGAACCATATAGCAAGGGCGGTAAAATCGGTCTGTTTGGTGGCGCCGGTGTAGGCAAGACGGTGCTTATCCAAGAGCTCATTAATAATATTGCGAAGAAGCAGCACGGCTTCTCTGTGTTTGCCGGTGTAGGAGAACGTACACGTGAAGGCAACGACCTGCTGAGAGAAATGATTGAATCCGGCGTTATCCGTTACGGAGAAGAATTCAAGAAAGGTATGGAGGAAGGCCATTGGGATTTGTCCAAAGTAGATTATGACGAAGTGGCCAAATCACAAGTGTCTTTGATATTCGGTCAGATGAACGAACCTCCCGGTGCGCGTCAGTCCGTGGCATTGTCTGGGTTGACGGTGGCCGAGTCCTTCCGTGACATGGGAGCGGAGACGGACGGTCCGCGTGACATTCTGTTCTTCATTGATAATATCTTCCGTTTCACCCAAGCCGGTTCCGAGGTTTCGGCCTTGCTGGGCCGTATGCCTTCTGCCGTAGGCTATCAGCCGACACTGGCAACGGAAATGGGTGCCATGCAGGAGCGTATTACCTCTACAAGAAACGGCTCCATCACTTCCGTGCAGGCTGTATATGTGCCTGCCGATGACTTGACGGACCCGGCACCTGCCACAACGTTTACCCACCTCGATGCCACCACGGTGTTGAGTCGTAAGATTACTGAACTTGGTATTTATCCTGCTGTGGACCCGTTGGAATCTACTTCACGCATTCTCGACCCACACATCGTGGGGGTAGAACACTACGAAGTGGCACAACGTGTAAAACAAATATTGCAGCGCAACAAGGAATTGCAAGACATTATCTCCATCCTTGGTATGGAGGAACTCTCTGATGCCGACCGTACGTTGGTGAACCGTGCACGTCGTGTGCAGCGTTTCCTTTCACAGCCGTTTGCCGTTGCCGAGCAGTTTACGGGTGTCCCAGGTACAATGGTTTCCATTGAGGACACTATCAAAGGCTTCAAGATGATTCTTGACGGAGAGGTGGACTACCTGCCCGAACCTGCTTTCTTGAATGTGGGAACCATTGAAGAAGCCATTGAGAAGGGTAAGAAACTACTGGAGCAGGCAGGGGGAAAAACGATTAAAAATTAAAAGTCTGGGAGCTTTGATGATGAAAAAGTTGCATTTGAATATTGTTTCACCGGAGAAGGAACTCTTCAACGGGGAAGTGGAAAGTGTTACATTGCCGGGCACTATGGGCTCTTTTTCTATCCTGCCGCAGCATGCACCGATTGTATCATCGTTGGGAACGGGGAAATTGATTTACGCAACGGACGGTGAGGAACATGAGTTGGATATTCAAAGCGGATTCGTGGAGATGAGTAACGGAAGGGTTGCCGTCTGTATAGAACAGCAATAGGCTATTAAAAAATTAAAAATTAAAAAATAGAGGTTGTTGGCGTGACTATTACTAAGAGAAACTACTTATTGCATACAGCGCTCTTGACGGTATTGATAGGAATTGTAGGCGGTTGGGCGTATTTTTCGATAAATCCGCATCACTATTTCGGCGGTTATCCGCTGATTCCGCTTTTCTTCTTTGTTTTCGGAGTATTCATGATTAATATGACCGAAAGCTGCCGTCACCGGATGCCAGGACGAATGTTGCAGATTTATCTGCTGATGCGTGTGATGAGAATGCTGGTCTCCATGATTGTGATGCTGGTTTATTGCGTTGCAGTACGTGAGGAAGCCAGGGCGTTTTTGTTGACGTTTATAGCCAACTATCTGATATATTTGATTTATGATTCCTGGTTCTTCTTCACTTTTGAGGCGAATCGGAAACTGAAAAAGAAAAGTAACAATGAAAAGATTGCGTAACATACTGACTGTAATTCTGCTGGCACTGGGCATGTTGCTACCCGCCACGGTGCGGGCCGAGAATACGGTGGACGTGAAGGAGATTGTCTTCGGGCATATCGGCGATTCTTACGAATGGCACATCACGACGTGGGGCGAAACTCACGTTACGATTCCTTTGCCGGTAATAGTGCATAGCTCTATCACCGGATGGCATGCCTTTCTATCCTCACGTCTGGAGGAGAACGGTGGAAGTTATGAAGGCTTTTCCATCGCTCCCGCAGGAAGCAAGTACGAAGGCAAGCTGGTGGAGTATGATGCCACCGGAAACGAAATACGCCCGTTGGACATCTCCATCACGAAGGTGACACTGGCTTTGCTCATCAACAGCGCATTGCTGCTTCTCATCATTTTGAGTGTGGCGCACTGGTATCGCAAGCACCCGCAGGGAAGTGCCGCTCCCGGTGGTTTCATCGGGTTTATGGAGATGTTTATCATGATGGTGAACGATGATATTATAAAGAGCTGTGTCGGTCCGAAGTACCGTAAATTCGCACCTTACTTGCTGACGGCCTTCTTCTTTATTTTCATCAACAACATTATGGGGCTGATTCCTTTCTTTCCCGGAGGGGCCAACGTGACGGGAAATATAGCCATTACGATGGTATTGGCCATCTGTACTTTCTTGGCCGTGAATATCTTTGGAACCAAGACTTATTGGAAAGATATCTTTTGGCCGGATGTGCCCTGGTGGCTGAAGGTACCGGTCCCCATGATGCCGTTTATCGAGTTCTTCGGTATTTTCACCAAACCGTTTGCTTTGATGATACGTCTTTTTGCCAATATGCTGGCAGGGCACATGGCAATGCTGGTGCTTACCTGCCTGATATTCATCTCGGCCAGTATGGGACCTGCTTTGAATGGAACGCTGACCGTGGCATCGGTGTTGTTCAATATCTTTATGAATGCACTTGAGTTGTTGGTTGCCTTTATCCAGGCATATGTGTTCACCATGCTGTCAGCCGTGTTCATCGGTCTGGCGCAGGAAGAGCATAAGGAGAAGGCGGTGAAGTGATACGATTATTGGGAATATAAATATTAATAAAAATAACCATTTAAAAACTGAAAGTTATGTTACTATCTGTATTATTGCAAGCTGCTGCGGCAGGTGTGGGAGTTAGTAAACTGGGTGCAGCCATTGGTGCTGGTTTGGCTGTTATTGGTGCTGGTGTAGGTATTGGTAAAATCGGCGGTTCTGCTATGGAGGCCATTGCCCGCCAGCCGGAAGCATCCGGAGATATCCGTATGAACATGATTATTGCCGCTGCCTTGATTGAAGGTGTTGCTTTGTTGGCAGTAGTTGTGTGTTTATTGGTATTCTTTTTATAATGTACAATCTACCATTTACCATTTACAATTTGTCCGTGCAGCATCACCGCGCAGCCAAATTGTAAATCGTAAATTGTCAAATAGTAAATAAAATTATGTCATTGTTATTACCCGATAGTGGTCTGCTGTTCTGGATGCTCCTTTCATTCGGTGTGGTGTTTGTGGTGCTTGCCAAGTACGGTTTTCCCGTTATCACCAAGATGGTGGAAGGTCGCAAGACCTACATCGACCAGTCTTTGGAAGTGGCACGCGAAGCAAATGCCCAGCTCTCCAAACTGAAAGAGGAGAGTGAAGCGTTGATTGCTGCTGCCAACAAAGAACAAGGACGTATTCTGCGGGAGGCGATGCATGAGCGTGACAAGATTATCGTCGAAGCACGCAAGCAGGCGGAAGCCGCCGCGCAGAAGGAGCTGGACGAAGTTAAAAAGCAGATACAGCAAGAGAAGGAAGAGGCCATCCGCGATATTCGCCGCCAGGTGGCAGTCTTGTCCGTAGATATAGCCGAGAAAATTATCCGCAAGAATCTGGACGAGAAACATGAGCAGATGGAGATGATAGACCGGATGTTGGATGAAGTGCTGGCCGCAAGTAAAAACAATTAATTCTCAAAGAAATGGATATAGGAATCGTTTCGATGCGTTATGCGAAAGCATTGATGGAATATGCCAAGAGCATGGGGGCAGAAGATACTCTGTACAAGGAGTTTTGTATGCTCGACCGTAGCTTCAGGAAACATCCCGATTTGCGCATGGCATTGGAAAACCCCATCCTGACGATACGTGAGAAGTTAACACTTATCTGTACCGCTGCTGTGGGGGATGCTCCTGCGGGCCGTGAGTTTGCGCGTTTCATGACCCTGGTGTTGAAGAACCGGCGGGAAAACTTTCTCCAGTACATCTGCCTGAGTTTTCTGGATTTGTACCGGAAAGACAAGCATATCGGTGTAGGAAAGCTGATAACAGCCGTTCCCGTCAGTCAGGAAGTGCGGGAGCGCATCCATGACAGTGCTTCCTCCCTGCTGCATGCCAGCATGGAGCTGCAGACTGAAGTGGATCCCTCCATTGAAGGTGGTTTTATCTTCGACATCAACGACTTCCGTCTGGATGCCAGTATTGCTACGCAGCTTAAGAAAGTGAAACAGCAGTTCATTGATAAGAATAGAAGAATCGTGTGATTTACGATTTGACAATTTACAATTTACTTATTTAATAGTCTTGTGATGCGTAAGTTGTAGAGGTCAAACAGTATATGATTCGGGTTCTTTCAAATAGTAAATAGTAAATTGTAAAATAGTAAATACTAAGATGTTGTCTGAAAATATAAAAGTAAGCGAAGTCTCCGATATTCTCCGCAAGCAACTGGAAGGGATTGACACCCGCGTACAGTTGGACGAGATTGGCACGGTACTGCAAGTCAGTGACGGTGTAGCCCGTATCTATGGGTTGCGCAATGCCGAAGCCAACGAGTTGTTGGAGTTCGACAACGGCATCAAGGCCATTGTGATGAACCTCGAAGAGGATAATGTGGGTGCTGTGTTGCTTGGCCCTACGGATAAAATCAAGGAAGGCTTCATTGTAAAGCGTACCAAGCGTATTGCTTCCATCATGGTGGGAGAGGGTATGCTGGGCCGTGTAATAGACCCTTTGGGTGCGCCGCTCGATGGCAAAGGACTGATAGGCGGAGAACTTTATGAAATGCCGCTGGAACGCAAGGCGCCGGGAGTTATCTTCCGTCAGCCGGTGAATCAGCCGCTACAGACCGGTCTGAAGGCTGTGGATGCCATGATACCTATTGGCCGCGGACAGCGTGAACTGATTATCGGTGACCGCCAGACCGGTAAGACGGCCATTGCCATCGATACCATCATCAACCAGCGTGCCAATTTTGATGCTGGTGATCCGGTATATTGCATTTATGTAGCCATTGGCCAGAAAGGTTCTACCGTAGCTTCTATTGTGAATACCCTGCACCAGTACGGTGCGATGGACTATACCATTGTGGTGGCTGCTACGGCGGGCGACCCGGCTGCATTGCAGTATTACGCTCCCTTTGCAGGGGCTGCCATCGGAGAGTATTTCCGTGATACCGGCCGTCATGCGCTGGTGGTCTATGACGACTTGTCCAAGCAGGCGGTGGCCTATCGTGAAGTGTCTCTGATTCTGCGCCGTCCATCAGGACGTGAGGCCTATCCGGGTGATATCTTCTATCTGCACTCCCGTTTGTTGGAACGTGCGGCGAAGATTATCAGCCAGGAGGAAGTGGCACGCGAGATGAACGACCTGCCGGACAGTCTGAAAGGCAAGGTGAAAGGTGGCGGTTCGCTGACTGCATTGCCCATTATCGAAACTCAGGCAGGAGACGTGTCCGCCTATATCCCAACGAATGTGATTTCAATCACTGACGGGCAGATATTCCTTGATACGAACCTCTTCAACCAGGGTAACCGTCCGGCCATTGACGTGGGTATCTCTGTGAGCCGTGTGGGTGGTAATGCCCAAGTCAAGGCTATGAAGAAGGTGGCAGGTACATTAAAGATTGACCAGGCACAGTACCGGGAGCTGGAAGCGTTTACCAAGTTCAGTGGCGATATGGACCCCGTGACGGCATTGACCATCGACAAGGGACAGAAGAATACACGCCTGCTGGTACAGCCCCAATACAGCCCGATGCCGGTAGAAAAGCAGATTGCCATTCTTTATTGCGGCACGCACGGCTTGTTGAGGAATGTTCCTTTGGACAAGGTCAGCGAGTTTGAACGCAACTTCCTTGAGTCTCTTGAGATGAACTATCGCATGGAGGTACTCGACGTTTTAAAGACGGGTGCCATCAATGACGATGTCTGCAAGAAGATTGAGGAGACGGCAGAGGCGGTTGCAAGGCAATTCATGTAATTTACGATTGGACGATTTACGATTTACGATTGGGGCTACTCTATATGGTAAGTGGTAAATCGGCTGCAAGCAAAAGTAACTTCAATCGTAAATCGTAAATAATTAAATCGTAAATAGATATATGTCTTCACTGAAAGAGGTAAAAAATAGAATAAGCTCCGTCAAGAGTACACGCCAGATAACATCGGCTATGAAGATGGTGGCATCTGCCAAACTGCATAAGGCGCAGGGGCGGATTGAGAATATGCTGCCTTATCAACGGAAGCTGAATGAGATTCTGACGAACTTTCTGCGTACGGATGCTTCCTTCGAGTCGCCCTATACCGAGAAAAGACCCGTGACGAGGGTAGCGGTCGTGGCGTTTTCGTCCAATAGTTCCTTGTGCGGTGCATTCAACTCGAATGTGGCGAAGATGCTGGAACGGGCTTTGGAAGATTACCAGTCGCTGGGCAAGGAGAATATTCTGATATATCCCGTTGGGAGAAAGATGGAGGAAGCCGTCAAGAAAATGGGATATGTGCCGCAAGGCAGCTACCAGGTGATGGCAGACAAGCCTTCGTACGTTGAAGCGTATGAGCTGGCAGAGAAGTTGATGCATGAGTTTGTGGAAAAGCAGATTGACCATGTGGAGCTGATTTACCATCACTTCAAATCGATGGGTTCGCAGGTGCTGCTCCGCGAGAATTATCTGCCCATTGACCTGACGCAAGTAGCGCAGGAGGCGGCAGAAGATGTACCGGAGGATGCCCGCAGTTTTAATAATGATTACATTGTGGAACCTTCCGTCGGCGAACTGATAGCGGAACTTCTGCCAAAAGTGTTGAGTCAGAAGATATTTACCGTGCTTCTCGATTCCAATACTTCGGAACATGCTGCCCGTATGCTTGCCATGCAGACGGCGACAGATAATGCCAACGAGCTGATTCAAGATTTGACGAAACAGTATAACAAGAGCCGTCAGCAGGCCATTACGAATGAGCTGCTCGATATTATCGGCGGTAGCTTGAAATAGTCCGGATTGCCTCGTAAAGGGCTTTCTCAGGATGGGTACAAATAAATGGAATAATAGGACAAGGATAACGAAATAACCGCTATCTTTGTCCTATTATCATATATGGCTACTGATGAAATCCGTATCATTCTGAGAGAGAGCGGATTGGTTGAATAATAAACATATCAATGGAGAATAATCCCGAAATAGCGCTTGCATGGCAATTCATTGAAAACACAGGCACTCATCTTTTTTTGACCGGCAAGGCAGGTACCGGTAAGACAACTTTCCTGCGAAAACTGAGGGCAGAGAGTCCGAAACGGATGATTGTACTTGCACCGACGGGAATTGCCGCTATCAATGCAGGCGGTGTCACCATCCACTCTTTTTTCCAAGTACCTTTCGCTCCTTATGTGCCCGAAAGCTCATTCAGCGCAGATGGCAAGGCAACCTACCGTTTTCGTTACGGGAAAGAGAAAATCAACATTATACGCAGCATAGATTTATTGGTCATCGATGAAATCAGTATGGTCCGTGCCGACTTGCTCGATTCGGTGGATGCCGTCTTGAGGCGGTTCCGCGACCGGAACAAACCCTTTGGCGGCGTGCAACTGCTGATGATTGGCGACTTACAGCAGCTGTCTCCCGTAGTGAAAGACGATGAGTGGCAGATGCTGCGCAAATACTATGACACGCCTTATTTCTTCTCCAGCCAGGCCTTGAAGCAGACGGAATACTGCACTATAGAACTAAAGAAAGTCTATCGGCAGAACGATGGGACTTTTCTTGAATTACTGAACCGCATTCGCGAAAACCGTTGTGACGGGCAAGTGCTGGAAGCCTTGAACCGCCGGTATATTCCCAATTTCGTACCAGATAAAGAAGAAGGATACATCCGCCTGGTGACCCACAATTATCAGGCCCAACGGATTAATGACCATGAGCTGGAACAACTTCCGGGACGCTCGTATGCCTTTCGTGCCAAGATTGACGGAAAGTTTCCCGAATATTCCTATCCCACGGATGAAGTACTGGAACTGAAACGCGGTGCCCAGGTAATGTTTGTGAAGAACGACACCTCCGGTGAGCACCGTTACTACAATGGCATGATTGGAGAGGTGACAGCCGTGTCGGCAGATGGAATTGAAGTGCGCAGTAAGGGAAGCGACGCTACCTTCTTACTTCAGGAGGAAGAGTGGACGAATGCCAAATACGTGCTTGATGAGGAAACCAAGGAGATTACAGAAGATATTGAAGGAACATTCCGGCAATATCCGCTGAAGCTGGCGTGGGCGATTACCATTCACAAAAGCCAGGGACTGACGTTTGAACGTGCCGTGATTGATGCCAGTGCCTCCTTTGCGCATGGGCAGACCTATGTGGCTCTGAGCCGCTGCAAGACATTGGAGGGAGTGGTGCTCAGTGCCCCGCTTTCTGCAAAGGCCGTTATCAGTGACCATGCAGTAGATACCTTCACGATGGAGGCACGGAGAAACGAGCCGGACGAGAAACGCTTCCGTTCCTTGCAGCAGACCTATTTCCTGGAACTGCTGTCGGGCTTGTTCGATTTCCAGCCCATGGAGCAGGCTTTGCGGCGGTATGTGCGGCTGATAGACGAACACTTGTACAAGCTCTTTCCCAAGCAACTCGCAGCCTGTAAGGAGGAAATGGAACGTTTTCACGACAAAGTGACGAAAGTAGCCCAGAAGTTCAGTATCCAGTATACCCGCCTGATTGATACTGCGCAGGACTATGCAGCCGACCCGACTTTGCAGGGGCGCATACACTCTGCCGCCACTTATTTTCAAGAGCAGTTGCAACCGCTGGATGCGGTGATGGCGAGTACGGTAACTTCTGATAATAAAGAGTTGAAGAAGAAGCTCCGGGATGCCATGGAGGAGCTGGAGGAAGTGTTTGACATGAAGACTGATTTGCTGGATTATGTGCTGGAGAATGGTTTCCATATGGCAGGATACTTGAAGCAGAAAGCACTGCTTTCCATTGATGATTCGGCTTCGCAGAAGGGTAAAGGCAAAGGGAGAAGTGCTTCTGCCAAAGAAGGGCAGGGAAGCAGTAAGCAGGCTGATAAAGAGAAACGTCCGCGTGAGCGGAAACGCGATGCTGCGGCTGTTGAAGTACCCACGGATGTGCTGCATCCGGAACTTTACAACCGCTTGGTAGCATGGCGCAATGCAGAAGCTTCCGCATTAGGGCTGCCCGTATACACCGTCATTCAGCAGAAGGCAATTCTAGGCATCTGCAATCTGCTTCCTTCGGATAAGGCCATGCTTGTACGCATTCCGTATTTCGGAAAAAAAGGGGTGGAGAAATATGGAGATGTGATTCTGGAGATGGTACGTGTGTATCGCAAAGAGAAAGGACTGGCAGAGCCGGAGTTGCTGTAGTCGAATCTGCTGCCATCCGCACCTGCATTATTTACCATCCGAACATCTGCTTTATTCCTTCTTCCAGCGTGTGCGGCTGATACCCCAGTTCCCGGCTTGCCTTTTCTATACTCAGCCCGCTGAAACGGGGACGTGGCGTCTTTTCATTCATCTCCTTCGTAGTGACGGGACGGATGAGCGAGCGATTCAGCCCCAATACGTCCGCTACCCGATAAGCGATGTCTGCAATGGTCAGGCACTCGCTGCCACAGAGATGATAGATACCGTTTTGCGGATGACTTATCAGCTTCTCCACTCCTTGCGACACGTCTCCCACGAAGGTGGGCGTACGCCATTGGTCGGATACGACGAACATTTCCTCATTGCTCCTTAATCTGTTTGCCACCAGTTGGAGCACATTGCCATGCTGTCCGGGCAGGGCGGCACCGTACACTACCACTACACGCACGATGGCATAATCCCTGCAAACGGCGGCGATACGTTTCTCACCTTCCAGTTTGGTGTAGCCGTAATAATTAACGGGAGCGGGAATATTCTCCTCCGTATAGGGTCGGTCCGTATCACCACCGAAAACGAAGTCAGTGGAAAGATGGATAAAACGGCTGCCTCCCGCCTCACAGCATTCTGCCAGATGCTCTACGGCAGTGATGTTGACGGCATCCGCTTCTGCATGGTGCGTTTCGCAATAATCGGGGACGGAGAGGGCGGAGGTATTGATTACAACATCCGGCTGTACTTCATGGAAAAGCTTTTCCACCGCCTGGCGGTCGCATATATCCGTACGGATAAAGCGATAGTCGCCCGAATGGGGACAGATGTCGTCGTGCAGGGAACAGCCCGTTGTCTGGTAAGACAAGTTGCGGGACAAATCATCCAGGATGCGTCTGCCGGTAAAACCGTTGGCGCCTATTACCAGTATTTTCTTTCTTGTCATTGATTCTGTTGTTAAGTGATGGGCATCAATAGGGCACGTGTCTGCCCTGCTGTACCTCGATGCGTATGCCAAAGGCTCCGTTGGCTGATTTCAGCTCGAACGCCCCTTTGAAATTGTTCTTTTCCCAAGGCAGTGCGGAAGGGTTGGGTACTTTCCAGCCGTCCTTGTCATATTCGCCGTACGTATGGATGCGCATGCCGTTCTTCAAAGTGAAACTTCCCATTTGCAGGTTGTCGGTAGAGCCCCAGAAGCCCGTCAGTCCGAAGGGATTCGAACTGAAATACCGGGAGTTGCTGAGTGAGAATATGTTCGAAAGACCTTGTGAATAAGTCACGTTCGGGTTCAACTGGAAGATGCGGCTATAGTCTTTGCTGGCATCCGGTATCTCCAAAGTGAATTTGGGAAGAGTGGGGGTGGACAGATTCATCAGCCCCATATCCAGCAGGAAGCCGTCGTAATTCTTCACGTCCGGCAGAAGCTCCTTTTCAGACGGAGACATGCCTTCGGGAGACGCTTCGCCACGTACTGCAGTACGTACCGTATCGGCAGGCATCCCGTTCTGTGCGCTGACGGATGACATGCCTGCAAGTAAAATGATGATGCAGAAGAAGATTCGTTTCATAGTTCTTTGTTCACAATTTCAGTTGCTGTCTGCCGCATAGGGGCAGACTGAACAAAGATACTCGTTTCCCTCTATTTCTGGAAATATCTTTGTATTATTTCTATTTCTTTATACGAATGGTAGGGGCGAAGATGGGCGAATTTACCCATTTCATTTTGGTGGGGTCGTATCTTCGTTCCATCCCTCCGTTGAGGTCGAGCCAGTCCGTCACTTTCAGTTCCAGTACCATGCCATAACCGCTTTGCGGATACATCGGGTTCATATATCCATGAAAGGAGTTGCTTCTCCCGTAGCCCGAATACTGGCCGAAGGCATGCAGGCGCATGTAGGGATTGATGCGGTAGGATACGGAGGCATTGTAGCCTATGTCCCATTGAGTACCTCGGGGGGCATCCCTTTTGGCATACTGGGCACCTGTAATGGATGAAGGTTGGGAGATGGAATAGTGGGCGGCATACACTCCGCCGCTCAGTTCCCAATGTCCGTCGGGACTGTAATAAGTGACTCCTGCGCCAGCCTGCATGATGGAGCCCATTGCAGGATAGGTGTTATGGCTGCCGTACATCGTCAGTACGACTTCCGGCGAGAGCAGGAAATCGGCGAAACGCTGGAAGTCCCATTCAAAGATGTTCTTCTGAAAGTGTATCTTCTTCATGTCCGTCCAGGGCAGGGGCTCCACATAGTCGGAGGGAGGGAGATGGAGATTTATCTCTTCCTGCTGTTCGCCCTGCAGACTTTGTTGGGGCTGGCTTTCATCAAGGCCCGTACGCTTGTTCTCTTTTGGAGAAAAGGGAATCTGCTCTTTCTTTACGGGAGGCCGGTTCTTTATTGTGTCTTCCGGAATCTCGCTCTGTGCATAGGCGCAGAGTGAGGAACAGATAAAAGTAATGAATAATAACTTTCTCATAAATAGTAGTTTAGTTTTAGTTTAGTTCACTATTAGTTTATATCCTATTCCCCGCACATTGACGATACGGATGCGCTCGTCTCCGGCCAGTTTATGCCGCAGTTTGGTGATGAACACATGCAGGCTGCGGGAGTTGAAGAAGCTGTCGTCTCCCCAGAGGTCGAGCAATACGTTCTGGGTGTTGACCACCTGGTTGCGGTTCTCGCAAAGGCGTTTCAGTATTTCGGACTCGCGGTGGGAGAGTTCCACTTCCGTATCCGCGTCAGGTGAAGTCGGGGTGCTGCCTGCAAAAGCAAGTCGTTGAGTGACGGAATTGAAACGGTAGTCACCGATTTCAAAAACGGTAGTTTCCTTGGGATTTTCTTCTGTAAAGGAGAAAGCTTTGCCTACCAGGGCCTTTATGCGGATAATGAGTTCCTGCATTCCGAAAGGCTTTTTCAGGTAGTCGTTGGCACCCAGCTCAAACCCTTCCACCACATCGTTGATGGCGGAACGGGCGGTAAGGAATAGTACCGGGGTCTGTTTGTCGGTCTGCCGGATGCGGCGCACCATCTCAAAGCCGTCCATGCGGGGCATCATCACGTCTGCCACCAGCACGTCGGGACGGAGGTCAAAGAACTTGCGCAATCCCTCTTCACCGTCTGCTGCGGTGTGGATGATGAAGTTCTGCCCTTCCAATGTGTCCTTGATAATCATGGCGAGGGTCTGTTCGTCCTCAACCAGAAGTACGGTTATCTTTTCCATAATTGTCGCTTTTGTTACAAGTAATGTAAAGCTCCTTAACAAGTAATGTAAAGTACCCTAACAAATAATGTTATCATATCCTTATCGTAAAGGTACTTCCTTTTCCCAACTCACTCTTTACCGATACGCTGCCACCATGCTTCTCTATCATGGTCTTCACATAGAACAATCCCAGCCCATAGCCTTTCACATCGTGCAGATTACCCGTGGGTACGCGGTAGAATTTGTCGAAGATGTGCTTCTGCTTCTCGGGAGCAATACCGATACCGTGGTCGCTGACGGAGATTTCGGTCTGTTCATTCTGCCCTTCGACGGTTACCTTGCGGCAATGGATGGCCACTTCGGCCTCTCCGTGCGAATATTTGATGGCGTTGTCTATCAGGTTGCTGATGATGTTGCTGAAATGCGTGCGGTCGGCAAGTACGCTCAAATCTTCCGGTTCGATGTCCACCGATATGTGGACGGAGCTTTCCGCTTTCAGCTTGTGTTGTTCGATGAGTGTTTCCAGAATATCACGTATTGCAAACTCCTCCGGGTGCAGGCGGAAAGTCCTGCGGCGTTCCATACTCATGGAAAGTATCTGTTCAACCAGTCCACTGAGGCGCTGAAGCTGTTCCTGGCAGATACGCAGGTATTTGTCGCGTTGGGTCTTTTCCTCCGCTTGGTTGAAGTTGAGCAGAGCGTCGTTGGCGGCATATGCTACGGCGATGGGGGTTTTCAGTTCGTGGGTGATGTTGTTGGTGAAATCGCTCTTCATCTCTTCCAGTGTCTTCTGTTTCAGGATGGTGCGTATCAGGAACCAGAAGGAGAAAGCGAGTACGATCAGAATAACGAATGATGTGGTGAGAATGCCCGACATCTGTCGCAAGACCAACGTGCCGGCTGGTTCCATGATGAGACGGTAGCTTTGACTTGTATTGATGTCGAAAGAATAATTATATTCCACGGCTTTTGAGGTAGGCACATAGCCGGGGGTACCGATGTTTACCAATGTATCTATATAGAGAATGGTAGAGTCCCATTTGCTGCCTTTGTGAAGATGTAGCAGCCTATGGGGAAGATTGATGTTACGGTCATGCAGGAATGAAGTCAGCAGGCTGTCATAAAGCAGTACGTCGGGGTCGGAAATGATGTCCAGTCCCGAATGCAGTCCGCGCTGGAAGTAGGTGGCGAGTTCCAGCATACTGTTTTGGTCGCGCAAAATCACATCCAGTCCCCCTTTGGCACTCAATGCGGATTGGGGAGAGCTGTCTGAGTCCCTGACACTGACTTCCACGCGGGTTGAATCGTTCGGGTGGGTCACGTAAACACTGTCTCCTTTGGGCATGAAGGTTTCGTGCAGGGTGGTGTTGTCCAAAGAATCTTCACGGGAGATGGTGGTACTGCTACGGACAAATGATTTTCCGTCATCGCTGTATCCGGCTGATACGCTGACTTCACCGTGGTTTATGTCGTCCTGCTTCATTTTATCCACGCGTATCATCATTTCGTTATAGTCGCTCATGCGCATGGCTTCGGTGATGTCCCTTTCCATTTCACTGTGCATGGTATGGTAGAGCCCCGTCAGCCAGTAGGCTTGGTAGGCGAAGATGCCGGCCAGGGAGACGATGACAAGTATGGCAATATATTTGAATGGCAGTTTCATGTTTGTTTCCGGTTACTTTTATACATACAAAGGTAAGATTAATATTGTGAACCCTATCATCCGATAAGACTAAATAACACTCCCGATAACACTGGATAACACTTGGTAAGCCGCTGATAACACAAGTTTCTGCTGATTCTGCCGTACTTTGCAGACGAAGATTTGCAGAAGAAGAATATAAACATAAATAAAAAGAAGAACATGAAACGATTCTATTTACTCCCTATTGTATGCTGTGCTTTGAGCATCAGTCTTTCGGCACAAGAGAACAACGGCACTGCAACCACCTCCGGTGCGGACGACAATCGCATCCTCAGCGCCGACAGCCTTATCACGACCGATGCCCGTCTGGACAGTCTTTATCAGACCTTGCCGGAAGTGATGATTACCGGTGAACGCCCCATCGTAAAGGCAGCGCAAGGCAAGCTGGTGTACGACCTGCCCCGCCTTATCCGGAACCTCCCCGTAGACAATGCCTACGATGCCGTGAAAGAGCTTCCCGGCGTCATCGAGATGAATGGCGGGCTGCAGTTGGCAGGCCAGGGAGTCACCGTTATCCTGGACGGCAAAGTAACCACCCTCAGCACAGAGCAGCTCTATTCCTTGCTGCGCAGCATCCCTGCCAGCCGCATAGAGAAGGCGGAAGTGATGTACAACGCCCCTGCACGCTACCAGGTGCGTGGCGCACTGATCAATATCACCCTGAAACAATCGGCAGGCGGCCCCGGCTCCTGGCAAGGCGAACTCTATGCCAAGTATCGCCAGAAGCATAACGAAGGCTTTGAGGAACGCGCCAGCCTGCTCTTCAGCAAAAATAAATTCTCAGCAGATTTTCTTTACTCGCACAGCCATGGCCGGGGCTACTCTACTACCGACAAAGAGGCTGTGCACACCCTGGCAGACGGCTCGGTTCACCCCATGACAACAGATGAGGTGGGCCGTGGCCGCAGCCATACCCATAGCTTCCGGGTAGGGGCGGACTATAATATCGCCAAGAACCATCAGCTGAGTTTCGTCTATAACGGTGGCTATTCCACCTCCCACAACTGGAAGGGCGTGACGGGCACGCAGGTGTCCACAACTCATGGCAATAGCACCGACTGGCTGCACAACGGCCGTCTGGACTATCGTACCCCTTTTGGCCTCAAAGCCGGTGCCGAACTGACCTACTACCGTTCCCCGTCCGACCAGTTGCTGCATAGCCGCATGCAGGACGAGGAACTTGACTTCTACACCGAAGATTGCCAACGCATCAACCGATGGAAATTCTTTCTGGCCCAGGAGCATAGTCTGGGAAAAGGTTGGGATTTGAATTACGGAGCCATCTATACTACCAGCATCGACAACAGCTACCAATATTATTACGACCCCGAAACCGGCGAACAACTGACCTCCTCAGATGCCTTAAGCAATATGAAGTCCCGCCGCCGCGAGCAAACTTGGAATATCTATGCAGGTTTCAGCAAGAGTTTCGGCGACAAACTTGCTTTGGACGCTTCCCTGGCTGTGGAGCATTACAAGACTCCCGTCTGGGACCAGTGGGACTGGTATCCCATCGTCAACTTGAACTATATGCCGGCACCGGGACATATCCTTCAGCTCTCTCTGAGCAGCGACAAGGACTATCCCGACTACTGGGCGGTGCAGGATGCCGTCTCTTACATCGGCGGTGGATACTCTGAGCTGCATGGTAATCCGTTGCTGAAACCGGCACAAGAGTATGAGCTGAAAATGACCTATATTTTGAAAAGCAAATACATCTTCAGCGCCTGGTTCAACCACACCAAGGACTACTCTGTACAGACACTCTACCAATCCTCCGAACGTCTGGTTGAAATCTACAAGACACTCAATTTTGATTATCAGCAACAAGCAGGAATACAAGCCTCTATCCCATTTAAGGTGAAGGATTGGTTGAATTCTCGCCTTACCCTCATCGGCTTGTGGCATCGCGAAAAGGATGGTGATTTCTGGGATATTCCTTTCGACAGAAAGCAATGCTATGGCATTGCCCAGATGAACAATACTTTTACCCTCTCCACCAAACCCGACTTGAAGCTGACGGTGACCGGATTTGTGCATAGTAAAGCCATTCAGGGCATCTACGACCTGCCTACGTCGGGCAATGTGAATATTGCCCTGCGCTACGGCTTCGCCAAGAACAAAGCCATTCTCAACCTCTATTGCAACGATATTTTTGAGACGGGACAGATTTCTCCCCGCATCCGTTTCAAGACGCAGAATGTGACGAATCATTACTCATGCTTCCGCGAATTCGGCGTATCGTTTACTTATAAATTCGGTGGATATAAGGAGAAGCAACGGGAGGCGGTGGATACGTCGCGGTTCAAATAGATAGAAGATGCAGGTGGTCAGGTGAAAATACGGTATTCTTTTGTACTTTGCCACATCTTTCGTACTTTTGCAACTTTCAAAACATTAAAGTTGTTATTTAAAGAAAAGACTCTGTATGAAATCGGACATTGAAATAGCCCGCAGCATAGAGCTGAAGAAGATAAAGCAGGTGGCTGAAAGTGTGGATATCCCGCGTGACGAAGTAGAGAACTATGGCCGTTACATAGCCAAGATTCCTACGCATCTGATTGATGAAGAGAAAGTGAAGAAGAGCAATCTGATACTGGTGACGGCTATCACGGCTACGAAAGCGGGTATCGGTAAAACAACCGTGTCCATCGGGCTGGCATTGGGGCTGAACAAGATTGGCAAGAAAGCGATTGTGGCTTTACGCGAACCCTCGTTAGGTCCTTGCTTCGGCATGAAAGGCGGTGCTGCCGGTGGAGGATATGCCCAGGTGCTGCCCATGGAGAAGATAAACCTGCACTTTACGGGCGACTTTCACGCCATTACCTCCGCACACAACATGATTTCCGCTTTGCTCGACAATTACTTGTACCAGCATCAGGCGGATGGCTTCGGACTGAAAGAAATCATCTGGCGGCGCGTACTTGATGTGAATGACCGTTCCTTGCGGAGCATTGTCACCGGATTGGGACCGAGCACCAACGGCATTACCGAGGAGTCGGGCTTCGATATTACCCCGGCTTCCGAAATTATGGCTATTCTCTGTCTGGCAACAGACCTCGACGACCTCCGTCGCCGTATTGAAAATATTATTCTGGGATTCCGTTTCGATGGTACTCCTTTCACAGTGAAGGAGTTAGGAGTAGCCGGTGCCATTACCGTACTGTTGAAAGATGCTATCAACCCCAACTTGGTACAGACTACCGAAGGCTCTGCTGCTTTTGTTCATGGAGGACCGTTCGCAAATATTGCCCATGGTTGCAACTCCATTCTTGCCACAAAAATGGCCATGACATTTGGCGATTATGTAGTGACGGAAGCCGGTTTCGGGGCTGACCTGGGTGCGGAGAAGTTCTACAACATCAAGTGCCGCAAGAGCGGCCTACAGCCCAAGCTGACGATAATCGTTGCTACCGCACAAGGACTGAAGATGCATGGCGGTGTCAGTCTGGACCGCATCAAGGAACCCAATATGGAAGGACTGAAAGAGGGCTTCGGCAATCTGGACAAGCATGTACGCAATTTGCGTTCATTCGGCCAGCAGGTCATCGTGGCATTCAACCGTTTTGCCAGTGATACGGACGAGGAGGTGGAAGCTATCCGCCGCCATTGCGAAGAAAAGCTTGAGGTAGGTTTTGCCGTGAACAACGCCTTTGCCAAAGGAGGAGAGGGAGCCGTTGACCTTGCCAATCTGGTAGTAGATACTATCGAGAACAAACCATCCGAACCGCTGACCTTCACCTACGAAGAGAGCGATTGCGTGGAACGTAAAATAGAAAAGGTAGCCTGCAACCTCTACGGGGCAAGCGTAGTGACTTACAGTCTCCACTCCCGCAAAGTTATCAAACTGATAGAGCAGATGGGTATCAGCCATTACCCCGTCTGTATTGCCAAGACGCAGTACTCCTTCTCTGCCGACCCGAAGATATACGGTGCAGTCAACAACTTTGAGTTCCACATCAAGGATATTGTGGTCAATAACGGTGCGGAAATGATTGTAGCCATCGCCGGTGAAATTCTCCGTATGCCGGGATTACCCAAGAAACCACAAGCCGAACACATTGATATTGTGGACGGAAATATAGAAGGGCTGAGCTAAACGCGCGGAGCGCGTTTAGAATTAAAAATTAAGAATTAAAAATTAAAGGCTGCGCAATGTTCGCTTTGAACTGCGCAGCCTTTAATTTTTAATTCTTAATTTTTAATTCTGTTTGCTTATTAATAAGCAAACAGCGGGTATTCTTTCATCTTCGCATTGACGTGTGCACGTACCTCTGCGATGACTTGTTCGTTGTCTACGTTGGACAGAACGGTTTCAATCATCTCGGCAATTTCGAGCATCAGGTCTTCCTTGGCACCACGGGTTGTGATGGCAGGAGTACCCAGACGGATGCCGGAAGTCTGGAAAGCCGAGCGGCTGTCAAACGGAACCATGTTCTTGTTTACGGTGATGTCGGCAGATACCAACGCCTTCTCGGCAACCTTACCGGTCAAATCGGGATATTTGCTGCGCAGGTCTACCAGCATGGAGTGGTTGTCCGTACCGCCGGAAACGATGGTGAAGCCACGGTCTATCAAGGCTTGTGCCAAGACAGCGGCGTTTTTCTTCACCTGCTTGGCATATTCTTTCCATTCCGGTTGCAGGATTTCGCCGAAGGCAACGGCTTTGGCTGCGATGACATGTTCCAGCGGACCACCTTGGATACCGGGGAATACGGCTGAATCCAGCAACTGGGACATCATCTTGATTTCTCCCTTCGGAGTTTTCTTGCCCCAGGGATTGGGGAAGTCCTTACCCATCATGATAACGCCACCGCGAGGACCACGCAGAGTCTTGTGGGTAGTGGAGGTCACGATGTGGGCATATTTCACGGGGTTATCCAGTTCACCGGCTGCAATCAGTCCGGCAGGATGAGCCATGTCAATCATTAGGATGGCACCTATCTTGTCCGCGATTTCGCGCATGCGCTTGTAGTCCCATTCGCGGGAATAAGCAGAACCGCCGCCGATAATCATTTTGGGTTTCTCGCGCAGGGCAACTTCTTCCATCTGGTCATAGTCCACACGTCCGGTTTCCTGGTTCAGATTGTATTCGCAGGGAGTATAGATAATACCGGAAGTGTTGACCAGTGAGCCATGGGAGAGGTGACCGCCGTGTGCAAGGTTCAGTCCCATGAATTTGTCGCCCGGATTGAGCACGGCGAGGAATACGGCTGCATTGGCTTGTGCACCGGAGTGCGGCTGTACGTTGGCCCATTCTGCGCCGAAAATCTGTTTCAAGCGGTCGATGGCAATCTGCTCACTCTGGTCCACTACCTCACAACCACCATAGTAACGCTTGCCGGGGTATCCTTCAGCATACTTGTTGGTGAGGCAGGAGCCCATTGCCTGCATAACCTGGTCACTTACAAAGTTCTCTGATGCAATCAGTTCAATGCCTTTGAGCTGACGTTGGTGTTCTTTTTCGATAAGTTCGAAAATTAAATCATCTCTTTTCATTCTGCTTATTAGATAAGTTTGATAAATCTGTGTTCTCTTATTAAGCGCACAAATTTACGGGAAATAAATGAATAAATTGAAAGAAAAGGAAGAAATTTACTGTCAAAAGAACACTCCGAAAGAAAAACTCAGCACATTGTCCCTGCGGTGAAAACGGATTTCGTTTTTCGTGTTTTCGTCAGCAGCGTTGTTGTCGGCCGGAATATCGTATGTCACGCTCTTGGAGATGTTGTGCAGCCCCATGTCGTAACGGAAGTCGAAAAAGACGCGTGAGATGGTGACGGATACGCCGACGGTGAAACTGAGATTGAGCGGACGCAGCCTTTCACGGATATTCACCTGGTCGAAATTCTCGAAGTCGATGTCACTTTTCCTGTCCCATATATAGCGCACTTTGGGTCCTCCAAAGACGGCAAGGCTGTACGGCCCCTCCTTGATGAAGTTGTATCCGTAGATGACGGGGATGTCTATACTGTGGATGGACGATGTAATGGAGGCTTCCTCCAGCCGGGCTCCTGATGCGGCGTCTTCGGGCAGAGGTTTCTCGAAGGTGATGTTGCACCGGTTGATGTTGTAGGATATTTCCGGTTGCAGGAAGTGGCGGTCGAAGTTTATCCGCATGAAAAGGGAACCGAAATATCCTATCTTGTAATTGTTCTGCACTTCGTCAATGGGTACTCCGTTGACACTGAACTGGGATACAAGGAACAAGGAAGAGGTGAAACCGCCTTTGAAACCGAAATTGACCGGAGTTTCCTTGCGGTGTCCGGAATGCTCTTCGTCGGCAGTACCGGGCACAACCGGAGTCTGTCCCCACATCATGGCGGGGAAGGCCAACAGATATAAGCCCATCAAGATTCGTCGCAACTCCATCTCTTAAAACCTTTATCGCATTATTACTTCTTTTTCTCTACTGACCATCCGAATTTGCCTATCTTTTCTCCCAGCTCATAATATCCACCGTGCACATAGACCAAGGGATTCGTTTCCGCCAGTTCCAGTTTGCCGGTTTCAGGGTTCAGATTACGGGTATCGGCACGTACATTTACCACATCCGCTATAAACATGTCGTGCGAACCGAGAGCCATAATCTCCTTTACCCGGCATTCTATGCAAAGCGGTGATTCCTCGATGAGAGGCGCGCTGACTACGGTGCTTTTCCCCGGTGTCAGATGCATTTCCTCGAATTTGTTGTAGTCCTTTCCGGAGCGTACGCCACACCAGTCCGTGGCCCGTGCCATATCTTTCGTGGTGAGGTTGATGACGAATTCCATATTCCGCTTGATGATGTCGTAGGAGTGGCGTTCGGGGCGTACGGAGATGTAGCACATGGGCGGGTTCGTACAAATCGTCCCCGTCCATGCGATAGTCAGAATGTTATATTCCTCCGGAGTGCTTCCGCAGCTCACCAATACGGCAGGCAGCGGATAAATCATTGTTCCGGGTTTCCAGTCTTCTTTCATATAATCTCAATATCTTCTCTGGTCTGCTCCTTTTCGCAGTAGTGGCATTTGATGACGCAATTGTCCTTATCCACGACATGAAACAACGTAGGCATAGGCTCATTGTTCGTGATGCACTTCGGGTTGGCGCATTTCACGATTCCGCGCAACTCTTCGGGCAGGCGGACTTCGCGTTTCTCCACCACTTCGTAGTCGCGGATAATGTTCAGTTTTACATTGGGAGCCACCACGGCGATACGGTTTATCTCTTCGTCGCAGAAGAACTTGTCGGCAATCTTGATGATGCCTTTCGTGCCCAGCTTCTTGCTCTTGAGGTTGAAGCCGATAGTGATATTGTTGCTCATGTGTTCCAGTCCGAGCAGGGAGACTACGGTAAACAGTCTCTCGGAGGGTATATGGTCTATTACAGTGCCGTTTTCCAGAGCAGCAACCTGCAATTCTTGTTTCTTTTCGCTTAACATCTTGAAATATTTGTTATTAGACGATTCTACTGAATTACTCCTTTACTCTTTTTCACCTCATCCAGCGTGATGCCCAGTACATCGCACAGAATAGCTTCACGGGCATACAGTCCGTTTTGTGCCTGCTGGAAATAGTATGCCTTGGGATTGTCGTCCACATCATAGGCTATTTCGTTGACACGGGGCAACGGATGCAGGATGCGCAGGTTGGGACGGGTATGTTCCAGCATCTTGTTGCGCAGGATGTAGACATTCTTCACCCGCTCGTACTCCATAAGGTCGGTGAAGCGCTCGCGCTGCACACGGGTCATGTAGAGGATGTCGGCATCAGCAATGATTTCTTCCGTAAAGTCCGTATGTTCCACGTACTTGATGTTGTGCTCGCGGCAGTAAATTTTGTATTCTTCGGGCATCCGCAACTCGTCGGGAGCGATGAAGTGGAAAGTGGGGTTGAAGTGGCGCATGGCCATCAGCAGGGAGTGGACGGTACGGCCATACTTCAAGTCGCCGACCAGGAAGATATTCAGGTTCTCCAGTGTGCCTTGTGTCTTGTAGATGGAGTAGAGATCGAGCATGGTTTGTGAGGGATGCTGGTTGGCACCGTCTCCGGCATTCACAATGGGCACGGTGGTGACTTCACTGGCATAGCGTGCGGCCCCTTCGAGGTGGTGGCGCATCACGATGATGTCGGCATAGTTGCTTACCATCTTGATGGTGTCTTTCAGCGTCTCGCCCTTGGATGAGCTGGTGGCCTTTGGGTCGCTGAACCCGATGACACGTGCTCCAAGCCGGTTGGCGGCAGTCTCGAAACTGAGGCGTGTACGGGTGGAAGGCTCGAAAAATAAGGTGGCAACTACTTTCCCGTCCAATATATGCCGATTGGGATGGGCTTCAAACTCTTTCGCCATCTCGAGCATATAGAGGATTTTTTCCCGGCTATGCTCGGCAATGGTGACTAAACTTCTGTTTTCCATATCGTTGAATTCATTTATACTTTTCGAGAGTGTAAAGTTACGGAAAATATGCGGGCTACGGAAATATGCGGGGAAGTTTTTTGCGAAATATGGGCTGTTTTTTTAACCGTGTGGCTTGTTGTCCGGAATGCCACACTTCATCATCCGAAATGCCACACTTCGACAAAGTAAATGCCGCATTTCGCGAATGTTCAAGTGTGGCATTTGCCTTAGTCAAGTGCGGCGTTTGCCTTGTCGAAGTGTGGCATTCCGGACAGTGAAGTGTGGTATCTCTTTACGCCGTCGCCGTCGTTCTTTTTAACGACAACGTCGTTTTTTCTCTTCTCTTCTTATCTTATCTCCTCTTACGCGCGCGAGGGCAAGTTTTCGTTGTCCCAATCTGTATTATAGCTCATTACGATGTATTTTTCCTTTCCGATTTTTTCTTCAAGTTTTCTAATTGTTTTGCAATCGTTTTGCATTTCACTGAGAGTTTCCATTAAAATAAACGGGCGTTTTTTTTGTGGATGCCGGAAATCTTATCCTGAAAAAGATATAAAAAGCATAGGCACATCCAATATATTTCCGTACCTTTGCCCTATTATTGAACTTTGATTTTAGCAACTGAAACATGATAAGGAAAGTCGTCAAAATCCTATGGATTTTCATCGCACTGATTTCGCTGGTGTGTGTCTTTATATTCTTTTCCATAGCCAAGGGCTGGATAGGCTATATGCCTCCGGTGGAAGACCTGGAAAATCCGAATTACAAATTTGCCACAGAAGTCTTTTCCGAGGACGGAAAAGTATTGGGTACTTATTCCTATAGTAAGGAAAACCGCGTGTTTGTGGGATACAATGATTTGTCGCCCAATATCATCAACGCCTTGATAGCTACGGAAGATGTACGTTTTGCCGAACATTCGGGCATTGACGCCTACGCCCTGACGCGTGCCGTAGTGAAGCGCGGTATCCTGATGCAGAAGAATGCCGGCGGTGGCAGTACCATCACCCAGCAGCTTTCCAAACAGCTTTATTCTCCCAGTGCCGACAATGTGATGGAACGTCTGTTCCAGAAGCCCATCGAATGGGTGATTGCCGTAAAGCTGGAGCGTTACTATACAAAAGAGGAAATCCTCACCATGTATCTCAACAAGTTCGATTTCCTGAACAATGCGGTAGGCATCAAGACTGCTGCCTTTACCTACTTCGGTTGCGAACCGAAAGATTTGAAGATTGAGGAAGCGGCTACGTTGGTGGGCATGTGCAAGAATCCGTCTCTCTATAATCCGGTGCGCTACAATGAACGTTCCCGCGGACGGCGCAATGTGGTGCTCGACCAGATGCGGAAAGCGGGATATATTACGGAAGCCGAGCGCGACTCCCTCCAGGCATTGCCTCTGAAACTGAAGTACAACCGTGTGGACCACAAGGAAGGGTTGGCCACTTATTTCCGCGAATACCTGCGCGGCGTGCTCACCGCCAAGAAGCCCGACAAGGCCAACTACCGCGGCTGGCAGATGCAGAAATACTACGAGGATTCACTCGACTGGGAGAACAATCCGCTCTTTGGATGGTGCGAAAAGAACACCAAGAAAGACGGTACCAAATACAACCTCTACACCGACGGGCTGAAAATCTATACCACGCTCGACTCGCGTATGCAGCAGTATGCCGAGGATGCCGTGACAGAGCATCTGAAGGAACTGCAAGGTTACTTCTTCAAGGAAAAGAAAGGGGCCAAGAAAGCTCCCTACACCTTCCGTCTGACCCAGGAGCAGGTAGACGAGATTCTGGGACGTGCCATGAGGTTGTCCGACCGCTACCGCCTCATGAAGAAAGCCGGAGCCACCGAAGCTGAAATAAAGAAAGCCTTCGACACCCCGGAGGAGATGTCCGTATTCAGTTGGGAAGGGGAGAAAGACACCATTATGACCCCGATGGATTCCATCCGTTACTACAAGTTCTTCCTTCGTGCCGGTTTCATGTCCATGGACCCGCGCAGCGGACATGTCAAGGCATACGTAGGCGGACCGAACTACCATTACTTCCAGTACGATATGGCCATGGTGGGACGCCGCCAGGTAGGTTCTACCATCAAGCCTTTCCTTTATACACTGGCTATGGAGAACGGTTTTTCTCCCTGCGACGAAGTGCGCCACGTGGAATACACGCTGATTGATGAAAACGGAAAACCGTGGACGCCGCGTAATGCCAACAAAAAGCTGATTGGTGACATGGTGACTGTGAAGTGGGGGCTGGCAAACTCGGACAACTGGATTACGGCCTATCTCATGAGTAAACTGAATCCCTATAATCTGAAACGTCTTATACATACTTTCGGTGTCCGCAACCGTGATATAGTACCTTCCGTTTCACTCTGTCTGGGCCCGTGCGAGATTTCCGTCGGCGAGATGGTAAGTGCCTATACCGCATTCCCCAACAAGGGTATCCGGGTAGCTCCGCTGTTCGTGACCCGCATCGAGGACAATGATGGAAACGTGCTGGCAACCTTTGCTCCCGAAATGCAGGAAGTCATCAGTGTATCCAGCGCTTACAAGATGCTGGTCATGCTGCGTGCCGTTGTCAACGAAGGTACCGGAGGCCGTGTGCGCCGTCTGGGTGTGAAAGCCGACATGGGCGGCAAGACCGGAACGACGAACTACAATGCCGACGGCTGGTTTATGGGCTTCACGCCTTCGCTTGTGTCCGGTTGCTGGGTGGGCGGTGAGGACCGCGACATCCACTTCGATACGATGCTTCACGGACAAGGTGCTTCCATGGCATTGCCTATCTGGACAAAATACATGGTGAAAGTGCTCGGTGACAAATCTCTGGGATATGATGAAAATGAAACATTCCAGTTGCCCGAAGGCTATGACCCGTGCAAGGATGATGTGAATCTGGAAGGAGACACCCATATAGAAGAACCGATAGAGGGACTCGACGAACTGTTTAATTAGTTGAAAGGTGAAAATTGAAAGTGGAAAGGTAAACTTTCAATTTTCACCTTTTCCCCTTTCACCTTAAAAAATGGATTATACGATTAGTATTGGGAGCAACGAACAGCGGAGGGAGAACATGGAACTGGCTCGCAGACGCTTGACGGAACTTTTTTCGGGAATACGTTTCTCGGAAGAGGAGGAGACGGTACCTTTGTTCTTTCACCGTCCGAATCTGTTCTCCAATCAGGTGGCATGCTTTGCTTCCGATAATCCGGTAGAGGAAGTCACCGCCTGCCTGAAAGCCATCGAACGGGAAGCCGGAAGGAAGCCCGAGGAGAAGGAGCAGGAAATTGTACGGCTGGATATAGACTTGTTGTCTTGTGACGGGACTGTCTATAAGCCAAAAGATTTGAAACGTGATTATATCCTGCGAGGATTGAAACAACTGTTATAATTAATAAAGAATATAAGGAGATGGGTCGATAGTATATGAACACTTTCGGACACACTCTCATTTTAAAAAACGAAGATTGAAAATGAAATTTTTAGGAATCATACCTGCCCGTTACGCATCTACGCGTTTTCCAGCCAAACCATTGGCGGTGTTAGGTGGAAAAACCGTGATACAGCGAGTATACGAGCAAGTGGCAGGAATCTTGGACGATGCATACGTGGCTACGGACGATGAGCGTATTGAAGCCGCAGTAAAAGCATTCGGAGGAAAGGTGGTAATGACTTCCACCGAACATAAAAGCGGCACCGACCGCTGTCAGGAAGCTTGTACAAAAATAGGAGGACAGTTTGATGTCGTGGTGAATATCCAGGGGGATGAGCCTTTCATCCAGCCTTCGCAGTTACAAGCCGTCAAAGCATGTTTCGACGATCCGGCCACCCAGATAGCCACTCTGGTGAAACCCTTTACGGTAGATAATGGTTTCGAGGCACTGGAAAATGTGAACTCTCCGAAGGTTGTGCTCAACAAAAACAGGAATACCCTCTATTTTAGCCGTTCCATCATTCCCTACCAGCGCAATGCGGCGAAGGAAGACTGGCTGGAGAATCATACATATTATAAGCATATCGGCCTTTATGCCTATCGCGTAGAGGTACTGAAAGAGATAACCGCCCTTCCGCAGTCATCCCTCGAGATTGCCGAATCATTGGAACAGCTTCGTTGGCTGGAAAACGGATATACCATCAAGGTAGGTGTCACGGATGTGGAAACTATCGGCATAGATACTCCTCAGGATTTGGAACGGGCAGAAGAATTTCTTAAAAGCCACGGGTTGTAAACTAGAAAGCCCATGCTGAACCGAAGTGACCAACCCCGGATTCTTGAACCGGAACAACTGGCAGTGCAAAGACCGGAACGTATCAAGTTGCCTAATGGCGTGCCATTGAGTGTGCTCAATGCCGGTGACAATGAAGTGACACGTATCGATCTCCTCATGGCAGGCGGCCGATGGCAACAGAAACAGCCCTTGCAGGCGTTGTTTACGAACCGCATGCTTCGCGAGGGAACCCGACGCTACGATGCCGCCCAGATAGCGGAAAAGCTGGACTATTACGGAGCCTGGCTGGAATTGTCCAGTGCATCCGAGTATGCCTATGTCACCCTTTATTCTCTGAATAAATACCTTCCCCAAACGCTTGACATATTGGAGTCTATCGTCAAAGAGCCGGTATTTCCCGAGAAAGAGCTGGGAGTGATTGTAGACAACAATATCCAGCAGTTTCTTGTCAACTCTTCCAAGGTGGACTTTCTGGCGCACCGCGGATTGGTGAAGGCTCTGTACGGCGGGCAGCATCCCGGTGGACGTCTGGTGCAGGAAGAGGATTATCGGCGCATCACTCCTGCGGTGCTACGCGAGTTTTATGACCGTTACTATCATTCCAATAATTGCAGCATCTATCTCTCGGGTAAGGTAACCGGTGATTGCATCCACAGGATAGAGTCCTTGTTTGGCTGCGAGGCTTTCGGTACGGATTTCCGCAAACCGGAGAAGACAGAATTCCATCCGGTTACTACCTCCGGAAAACGTATCTTCATCGAACGTCCGGACGCCCTGCAAAGTGCCGTCCGTATGGGCATGCTTTCCCTGGACCGTAATCATCCGGACTACTTGAAGGCCCGCGTACTGGTCACACTGTTCGGGGGTTATTTTGGCAGTCGCCTGATGTCCAATATCCGGGAAGATAAAGGATACACATACGGTATCTCCGCAGCCATCATGCCCTATCCGGGGCAGGGAGTGTTGGCGGTCAGTGCCGAAGCCGCCAACGAATTTGTGGAGCCTCTTATCGGTGAGGTTTATCATGAAATAGACCGCCTTCAGAACGAGCTGGCTTCCGATGGAGAGCTTTCCATGGTGAAGAACTATATGTTGGGAGACATGTGCCGTAGTTATGAATCTGCATTCTCGTTGGCAGATGCCTGGATTTTTGTGCAGGTATCGGGCTTGCAGGATACCTACTTTGCCGAAGCACTGGATGCTGTCAAGGAGGTTACTCCACAAGAAATCCGTGAACTTGCAGGGCGGCATTTATGCAAAGAGAAATTAAAAGAAATAGTGTGCGGCAAAAAAATGTCATAAAAAGCGGGAGTTATCGCATCATTTTACCGGATAAATCCTACCTTTGTCAATTATCAACTATCAATTATCAATTAATGAAATATCTATATACTGCACTCATTCTGGCTTTCTTATGCCAAGGTGGAGCCACTGCCCAGGAAAAAAAAAGCGGCTTTTTCGATAAAGTGAAAAGTACATTCTCTTCGGAGATAAAGATAGGTACCTATACGTTCAAAGATAACGGGGCCGTCTATACCGGTGAAATAAAAGGCCGCAAGCCCAATGGAAAGGGGAAGACCGTTTTCAAGAACGGCGACGTCTACGAGGGTGAGTATGTGAAGGGCAAGCGTGAAGGCTACGGTACATATATGTTTCCCGACGGTGAAAAGTATGAGGGGCAATGGTTTCAAGACCAGCAGCATGGCAGGGGTATCTACTATTTTATGAATAACAACCGTTATGACGGCATGTGGTTTCAGGATTACCAGCACGGTAAAGGAACCATGTACTATTACAATGGTGATATTTATGAGGGCGACTGGGTGAATGATAAACGCGAAGGCCAAGGAACATATACCTGGAAGAACGGTTCCAAGTATGTAGGCTCGTGGAAGAATGACAAGAAAGACGGCAAAGGAACACTGACCTGGAATGACGGTTCCAAATATGACGGGGAGTGGAAAAATGATGTCCGGGACGGTAAAGGAACTTTTGAATATGCCAACGGCGACAAATATGTAGGTGACTGGAAGGACGACATGCAGCATGGCAAAGGTATTTACTTTTTCCATACCGGCGACCGTTACGAAGGTTCTTATGTTCAAGGTGAACGTACCGGAGAGGGCATTTATTACCATGCCAGCGGCAACAAGTATGTGGGCAGCTTCAAGGATGGAAAGCAGGAAGGCCACGGCACATTTACGTGGGCAAGCGGCGCCGTTTACGAAGGTAATTGGAAAGATAACCAACGTGACGGATACGGTACTTACAAATGGAATGTAGGTGACTCTTACGAAGGTGAATGGAAAGACAATAAGTTCAACGGCCAAGGTACCCTGATTCAGACCGATGGAACCAAATATAAAGGCGGTTTTGTGAACGGTATGGAAGAAGGTAGCGGTATCCAGGAGGACAAGAACGGAAACCGTTATGAAGGCTTCTTCAAACAAGGCAAGAAACACGGTCCGTTTGTAGAAACAGACAAGAACGGAAAGGTGATACGAAAAGGAACCTACAAGATGGGAAGGCTGGAGAATTAGAATTAAAAATTAGAAATTAAAAATTAAAGGCTGCGCGGTTCTGAAGTGAACATTGCGCAGCCTTTAATTTTTAATTTCTAACCGCTCCGCGGTTAGATAATGTATTGTGAACTGATTGATTCATTGTTCATCACCCGCTTGATGGTTTCGGCGAACATATCGGCAATGCTCAACTGTTTAACCTTGTCACATTTTTTAGAGTAGGGGATACTATCAGTAAATACCATTTCCGTTAGTGCGGATTCTTGTACACGGAAAGAAGCAGGGTCGGACATTACGCAGTGGCTGGCAATGGCACGGACAGATTTGGCTCCTGCTTCCAGCATGATGTTGGCAGCCTTGGTAATGGTTCCTGCTGTATCTACAATATCGTCTACCAATACTACATTCTTGTCTTTTACATCACCGATGATTTGCATGGTGGCAACCACGTTTGCTTTTTCGCGTGTCTTGTTGCACAATACCAGGGGTACACCGAGGTATTTGGAGAATGTGCTGGCGCGTTTTGAACCGCCGACATCCGGGGTGGCGATTACCAAGTCTTCCAGTTTCAAGGATTCAATATAGGGGAGGAATACTGCTGATGCATACAAATGATCCACCGGAATGTTGAAGAAACCCTGAATCTGGTCTGCATGAAGGTCCATCGTAATCAGACGGTCGATACCTGCAACAGAGAGCAGGTCGGCCACCAGCTTAGCGCCGATGGAAACACGGGGTTTGTCTTTTCTGTCCTGACGTGCCCAACCGAAGTAAGGGATAACGGCTACAACGCTTTTTGCCGATGCTCTTTTAGCAGCATCAACCATCAGCAGAAGTTCCATCAAGTTGTCAGAATTAGGGAAGGTTGATTGAACCAGGAATACATGCGAGCCACGGATAGATTCCTCATAAGAGACTGCAAACTCACCATCTGCAAAATGGGTGATGTTCATCTTTCCCAGAGGGCAATCAAGGCTAGCGCAGATTTTCTCTGCAAGGTATCTCGAATTTGTTCCGGAGAATACCATAAAGGGTGCTTTTTCGCTCATTTGTGTAATAGATGTTACCTATTTGTTAATTTGCATGCAAAGGTAGGAATTTCCCGTTACATAAAACAAGAGTTATTGTATAAAAATTATTTTTCTTTCCCGGATTTATTCGTAGCTTTGCTTTATGAAACGACTTTCTTTTATATGGTTTGCGGGGTTGTTGTGCCTTTGTACAACAATGGTTTCGTGTGTGGGAACGGCACCCATGAAGGAAGTACGCCTTATCGACTCTCTAAACCAGGTGGCTTATGCTTTTCGTTATAAAAACCTGGATTCATCCTGCCATGCGGCATCAAGAGCCTACCGTGAAGTCAGCCTCTATAAACAAGGAAAAGCGGAAGCATCCAATAATCTGGGCTTTTGTGCTTTTATGCGCATGGATTTTGAGCAGGCCGAAAAGTTTCATATGGATGTCTATAATCTGACCAAGAATGAACTGGAACTCCTTATTGCCGACATCGGTTTGATGAAGATTTATCAGCGGACGGCGTTGAACAAGGAGTTCTACGATTATCGCAATAGTGCCTTGCACCGTATGAAAAGAATAGCGGAGGATGACAATCTGTTTGTGGACCAACACGAGCAAATGCGTTTGAATTATGCCCGTTCGGAATTTTATATTGTATCTGCTGTGTATTATTATTATTTGCAACAGCGTCCGGAAGCTGTAGCCTCTATTAATGAAGTTACTAAAAAACAAGAGTTGCTGGCAGATACCAATCAGCTGTTGTATTATCACTACATCAAAGGTTCTGCTGCCTTATGCGAGGGTGAGACACCGGATGAGCGAAGACTGAGAGAATTTGATGAGCTCTATACCGCATGGCAGTTGGCTTCGCGCAAGGGCTATCTTTACTTTGAGGGCAATGGAGTGCAGGGACTTGCCAACTTGATGGCTTCACCGGATAATTACGCATTTTTTCAAGACCGCCGCTCCCATGCCTTGACACGTTTTGGAGTACCGGTAGATTCGCTGCTTCCCATGCGTCTGGGGCAGTTGGCATTGCAAAAATTCAGCCAATACAAGGATTTGTATCAGATAGCAGGTGCATATGTATCTATCGGCAAATACCTGAATGCCCACAGTCACTATACAGAAGCTCTTGACACGCTAAAACTTGCTCTGGAATGTGTAAATGACCATCACCGCCTTTTCTATGACTGCCACGATAGTTTGGACTGGCTGAAAGCATTTGACCGTCGAGATACGATTTGTGCGGAGAAGGCATGGATGGAGCAGAAACTGAAAACCGTGCCCGAGTGGATTTCACGTATTCGTGAACAGTTGAGCGTTTCGTATGCAGGACTCGGGATGAAAGAAAAATCAGACTATAACCGCAATATTTACCTGGATATCCTTGAAGATACACGCCAGGATAAAGAACTGGAAAGCCGCTATCAGGCATTGGAAAAGGAGGCGGGGCAACTCAACGTCGTGTTGTCACTGGTCATTGTGGGCTTCGTGCTTGTATCCCTCTTCTTCTGGTTTTTCAACAAGCGTTCCAAAGACCGGAACAGAGTGCATCTCCGCCGTCTGCAGCTGATGCTGGATATCTGTCAGAAGATAACGGCATCCATTCCGGCAGATGCACAGACTGAGGAGGAAATCGTCGACTCTATCCGGACGGCTGTCTGCCCGGAATTGGAAAAGCTGTTTGGAGTGAAGGATATCCGCATAGACAACGGGCAATTAGTGTTCCCGCGTCGGATGAGCAAGGATGAGCAGGCGATGGTACGGGTGATAACTCCCTATATCCAATGGGCAATTGACAACGGCATGACGTCCATCTCCCTTGGCGACGAACGCCGCAGACTGGAAAAGCAACGCTACATTTACGAGCAGCACATCGCGGGGAACAAACGGCAAAATCTGATAAAGAAAGCATGTATGGCTATTGTCAACGGAATTCACCCGTACATAGACCGTATCATCAACGAAGTGCAGAAACTGACTCAAAAAGGATTCATCAAAGAGGAGCGGATCAAAGAGGAGAAATACCAGTATATCGACGAGTTGGTTACTACCATCAATGAATACAATGATATTCTTGCCCTTTGGATAAAGATGAAGCAAGGAAGCCTTAGCCTGAACATAGAGACGTTCGAATTGAATGAACTTTTCGAGCTGCTTAGGAAGGGAAGCCGTACATTCGAGATGAAGAGACAGTCGTTGGAGGTGCAGCCTACGGATATCCGGGTAAAGGCAGACAAAGCCCTTACATTGTTTATGATAAATACACTGGCGGAGAATGCCCGTAAATATACCCCTCAGGGCGGTATGGTGAAAGTATATGCACGGCAGGAGGAAGATTATGTGGAAATCTCGGTAGAGGATAATGGTTGTGGATTGTCACCGGAAGATGTAGCCCGCATTGTGGGAGAAAAAGTATATGACTCGAAAGCCATCGGTATGAGTGACGCTCCCGACAAGGAGGAATTGAGGAAGAACAAAGGAAGTGGCTTTGGACTGATGAACTGTAAGGGCATCATTGAAAAATATCGCAAGACGAATGATTTGTTCAAGGTCTGTCTATTTAATGTGGAGAGCGGGCTGGGAAAAGGCAGCCGTTTTTATTTCCGTCTGCCTGCCGGTATCCGTAAGTCCGTGTCGGTGTTGCTCGTCGTGTTGTCTTTGTGCATGTCATCCTGCCGGCATGCTGTGGAACAGCCTGCTTCCGGAGAGGTGTTACCGGATTCTTTGGCACTGCTTGCACAGAATGAATACGAAGCTTTGCTGGACGAAGCCTCCGATTATGCCAATGAAGCTTATTACTGCAATGTAGACGGAGAATACGAACTGGCTTTACAATACATAGATTCGGCAATGTATTGCCTGAACGAACATTACAAGCAATACGCCCATCCTATACGTCGCTATATGACGCTGACGGGAGACGGGGCGCCTGCGGAACTGGATTGGTGGAACCAGATGTTCAATTCGGATTTCCATGTAATTCTGGATATCAGGAATGAAGCGGCAGTCTCATTTCTTGCATTGAAGCAATGGGATGACTATAGCTATAATAATGCTGCCTACACTACCTTATACAAACTGTTGGGAGAAGACCAATCCTTGGAAGAATATTGCCGGCAGCTGGAGCGTTCCACCAACAACAAGATGGTGGGCATTTTGCTGGCGGTGATTTTGCTGTTCGTATTGCTGTTGGGATATTACATACTCTACTTCCGTAAACGTCTGGTGAACCGCTGGAATCTGGAGCAAGTACTGGAAATTAATGGAAAGGTGTTCAATGCCTCCTTGTTGCCGGTTTCGGATACGGAGGAAATGTTGCAGCGTGAGGAGGATACATTGAAGGAAATCCCGCGGCAGATTGTAGGTTCCGCTTTTGATGCAGTGAACGAACTTTTGAGTATCGACCGGTTAAGCATAGCTGTATACAACGAGACTACACATAAGCTGGAATACACTTCCAATCCAGTGGAAGATACCGCCGTGGACGAGTTGCCTATCTGGAGGAAATATATGGAGAATTGCTTTGAGCAGCAAGAGTACATATCGGAAAAGGGTATACAAGCATTGCCGCTTGTTGTGGATGCGGGAAATATGTGTCGTTGCATAGGTGTGCTGTGTCTGGAACGCAGGGAAGGTACGGAGCAGGAGACCGACCATTTGCTTTTGGAACTGATAGCCCGTTATGTCTCCATTGTAATCTTCAATGCAGTGGTTAAGTTGGCTACGAAATACCGGGACATCGAAGTGGCTCAAGATGAAGCCCGGCGAGCTTCCTGGGAAGACAGTTTGCTGCATGTACAGAACATGGTGCTGGATAATTGTCTTTCGACCATCAAGCATGAAACGATTTATTATCCGAACAAGATAAAGCAGCTGATAGGGAAACTGCGGTCCGGCAAACAGACAGAAGCGGAGGAGCGGGAAACGGTGGTTGCCATCAGCGAATTGATAGAGTATTACAAAGGTATCTTTACGATACTCAGTTCATGCGCTTCCCGCCAGTTGGAAGAGGTGACTTTCAGGCGTGCGACAATATCTGTGCCGGAACTTATGGCTACTGCCGGGAAATATTTCCGCAAAGTGTATAAGGGAAACAAGGCGCATATTGATTTTAAGATACAACCGTTGGAAGGACGGATTACCGGTGACTGGAACCAGTTGCGTTTCCTGCTTGAAAACCTGATAGACGAGGCTTGCTCCGTAACTCTGGATGGAGCTGTCTGTCTGTCGGCCCGGGAAGATGGGGAATTTATACGTTTTCTGTTTACAGATATGCGCAGGGAAAAGACCCGTGAAGAATTGAACCAATTGTTCTATCCCGACTTGTCCCGCATGACGGCCGGTGAGAAAGGAGAACTGTATGGTACGGAATATCTGGTGTGCAAGCAGATTATCCGCGACCATGACGAGTTTGCCGGACGCCGGGGATGCCGTATCAATGCCGAACCGGGAAAGGAAGGAGGTTTTACAATATATTTTACGCTACCGAAAAAATGAAATATGGAAGACAAAAAATTTAAAGTAATCATCGTTGAGGATGTCAAGTTGGAGCTGAAAGGGACGGAAGAGATTTTCCGCCATGAAATTCCCAATGCGGAGGTAATAGGTACTGCTATGACTGAGCAGGAGTTCTGGACATTGATTGAAGCCGGCGTGCCGGATCTTGTTCTGCTGGACTTGGGACTGGGAGGTTCGACCACAATCGGGGTGGACATCTGCCGGAATATCTTCAAGCGTTATCCGGGAGTACATGTGCTGATATTCACGGGAGAAATATTGAATGAGAAGTTATGGGTGGACGTACTTGAAGCCGGTGCCGACGGCATTATCCTGAAAACCGGAGAGTTGCTGACCAAAACCGATGTGCAGGCAGTGATGGACGGCAAGAAGCTGGTCTTTAACTATCCGATACTGGAGAAAATAGTGGAACGCTTCAAGAAATCTGTCCTGAATGATACAAAACGTCAGGAAGCAATCATAAGCTATGATATTGATGAGTATGACGAGCGTTTCCTCCGTCATTTGGCACTGGGCTATACCAAAGAAATGATTGCCAATCTTAGGGGAATGCCTTTTGGAGTCAAGTCGCTGGAGAAACGGCAGAATGACTTGGTCGGCCGTCTTTTCCCGCCTAGTGAACGGGTGGGGGTGAATGCCACTCGTCTGGTGGTGCGTGCATTGGAACTTCGAATCTTGAATATAGACAATCTGGAAGCCGACGATGAGTAAACTCCGAATGCCACATCCCGCTACGATGTTCTTCCTGCTGACGCTGGCAGTCATCCTCCTTTCATGGATATTCGATGTCTATGGTCTGAGCGTGCTGCAACCGCAGACTGGAGAAGAAATACGGGTGCAGAGCCTGCTGAGTCCGGAGGGCATACGCTGGCTGCTGCGCCATGTCATAACCAATTTTACGGGATTCGCTCCGTTAGGGCTGGTGATTGTGGCTATGTTCGGAATAGGGGTGGCACAGCATTCGGGTTTCATCGATGCATGTATTCGCAGGGGGGTACGACGTCCACGTGATCCTTGGCGCATTATTCTGCTGGTCATTGTCTTAGGACTGTTGTCCAATATAGTGGGAGATGCAGGATATATCATTCTGTTGCCGATAGCTGCAACTTTGTTCCAGTCTGTCGGTCTGCACCCCATTGGAGGTATAATTACAGCTTATGTTTCAGTCTCTTGTGGCTATAGCGCTAATGTGTTTTTGAGTACATTAGACCCCATGATTGCCTCTGTAACGCAAGAAGCGGCTGATAGGATGAATATTGCTCCGGGGCAGACTGGACCGCTGTGCAATTATTATTTTCTCTTTGTTTCCACGTTCCTGCTTGCATTCATCATTTATCATATTACCCGCAGGAGCTTGTTGCCGCACTTGGGAATGTATGCAGGGGATATTCATTTTAATGGCTACAAACAACTGTCCCGCAAGGAACGGAGAGCTATGTTGGGAGCTGTATTTGCAGGCTTGCTGTATATTGCCATTATTCTGTGGGCTACATTCTCTTCATGGGGGATATTGCGGAGTGTCAATGGTGGGTTGATTCGTTCTCCGTTTATAGTTGGTATTCTGTTTTTGCTTTCGTTTGGAATAGGTTTGATGGGGATGGTCTATGGTTTTGCCTCCGGCCGATACCGTACGGACGGTGATGTGATAGAAGGACTTACGCAGCCGATGAAACTGCTGGGCGTTTATTTTGTGATAGCTTTCTTTGCCTCACAGATGTTTGCTTGTTTTGAATATTCCCACTTGGACAAGTGCATTGCCATTTTAGGCGCTAATCTGCTGTCCTCCGCCTCTTTGAGTAGTTTATGGATATTGATTCTCTTCATTCTTTTTACGGCGCTGGTCAATCTCTTTATGGTATCTGCCACAGCTAAATGGGCTTTTATGTCTTTCATTTTTGTTCCGGTATTGGCAAGTATGGGCATTTCGCCGGATATGACCCAATGTGCGTTCCGTATAGGTGACAGTGCAACAAATGCCATAACACCTTTTATGTTCTACATGCCACTTGTCTTGACCTATATGCAGCAATATGATAGGCAATCCACTTATGGTTCACTGCTGAAGTATACTTGGAGATATTCTTTAGTCATTCTATTGGCATGGACCACCTTATTTGTACTTTGGTACATCAGCGGTTTGCCATTAGGACTGTAATGTCATAACCAATGAACAGCCCGCTTTCGATAACCCCGGTAATGGCTTTCAGTTTCTGTTCCAAATCAGGAACAATGTTGCTGAGATGAATGTCAAGAATGAAATTACCGTTTTCGGTAAATACCGGACCGTCTTTTCCTTCTGCAAGACGTAGGCTGATTTTTGAAGCTCCCAATAAGCGTATCTCGTTTTCCACATGGGAGAGAGCATGTGGAAACACTTCCACCGGTATGGGGTATTTGCTCCCCAGTTTGCTGACAAGCTTGCTCTCATCGACAATGATGTAAGTCTTGCCACTGCTTTTAATTAGGAGTTTCTCCTTAAACATGGCTCCGCCACGTCCTTTGATGAGGTTATTATGCGGATCCACTTCGTCTGCACCATCGAATGTCCAATCCGGACGCTTATTCCACAGAGTAGTTTGCGGCAGGCCAAGCTGTATACATGTCATCGAAATTTCGGCAGATGTCGGAATGATTTCTATATGCAGAGATTCTTGTTTAACTCGCTGAGCTAATGCAAACAAAGTGAGATAAACGGTAGAGCCGGAGCCTGCTCCTATGGCATCACCGTCTTTGGCCAGTCCGGCAATTTCCTGGGCTACCAATTCCTTACTCGCCTTATTGCTGATTTTATTTGACCATTGCAATTCTTGTATCAACTGATTTTCCCATTCCATCTCTTTAAAATTTAGCTGTTATTACTCTTTCATTCATTTTCGGGTCAATGCTACTTTTCCTATTTGAATATTCCTCCATATTTTTACTTTTTATAATTAGTAACATTGATAATTTGCAAAATGTTTTAATACATCTGTATATAAATACCGTGTATCTTGTTTGTAAAGGTAACTAATCATTACTTTTTATGTAGCAAATGAGCCTTTTATACATAGGTAACGAAAAAAGGTGATACAAAAATTTGCAATATTCGTAAAAAAGCGTACCTTTGCACCGCAATTAAGGCTGGTTCCGTAGCTCAGCTGGATAGAGCAACGCCCTTCTAAGGCGTGGGT